>ERZ791654.942-NODE-942-length-13189-cov-2.160576_pt1 | contig 13189 bp, 8 predicted proteins | sample MGYA00509960_ERZ791654 | MGnify/ENA primary metagenome ERZ791654 (study PRJEB30046, sample SAMN00715198) | human gut metagenome | study: EMG produced TPA metagenomics assembly of the A metagenome-wide association study of gut microbiota in type 2... | reverse complement strand
ACTTGAACCGTGAACCGCGTTTCTATGCTTCATTGTCATTCGACCGTGGAACATGGTATGGAGATGGTTATACAATTCACAGTTCGGTCTGTTAAACCACATCCTTGGTGCAAAGATCGAGTGGATATCCAATCCAAAGATCGCATGGATCTCAGTTGCGATCATCGGTGTTTGGTCGATCATTGGTTACAACATGGTTCTGTTCCTTGCAGGACTTCAGGAGATACCTAAGGATTACTACGAGGCAGCAGATATTGACGGAGCATCAGGAGTAAGAGCATTCTTCAAGATCACTCTTCCACTTCTCTCCCCTACAGTATTCTTCGTACTTGTAACAAGAGTAATCGGAGCACTTCAGGTATTCGACCTTGTATACATGGTAATGGATATTTCCAATCCGGCCCTCAAGAAGACAGAATCCATCGTATATCTGTTCTACCAGTACTCATTCCAGAATGGTAACAAGGGTTATGGATCAGCAATAGTAGTTCTTCTTCTCGCAGTCATCATGGTACTTACAGTATTCCAGATGATCGGTCAGAAGAAGTGGGTTCATTATAACTAGGAAGGGGGAATCGATATGACAAGAGGCGTACAGTTTAAGAGAAGAATGCAGAGATTATTGATTCACCTCATTCTGATCATATTCTCAATCATTATGATAGTGCCATTTGTATGGATGACACTCACAGCATTTAAGACAGTAACAGAGGCAACTTCGGTAAGTCCATTCGTAATATTCCCATCACAGTGGCGTACAGACGCGTTCATTACTGTTTGGAATAACATGAACTTCCTTGTTCTCTACAAGAACACATTACTGCTCATATTCTTTAGAGTTGTGTGTGCATGTCTCACAGCAACACTCGCAGGATATGCATTTGCAAGACTTAAGTTCAAGGGCAGAGACTTTATGTTCTCCCTGATACTTTTCCAGATGATGATTCCTTCACAGATATTCATCATCCCACAGTTCCTGATGATCAGTAAGATGGGCATGACAAATACAATGTTTGCTCTGGTATTCCCGGGAATTGTAACAGCGTTCGGTACTTTCCTGCTCAAGCAGGCTTACATGGGACTTCCTGGAGATCTCGAGGAGGCAGCGAGACTTGACGGATGTAACATTCCAAAGACATTCGTGTTCGTTATGGCTCCGCTTGCAAGATCATCTATGGTTGCCCTCGGAATATTCACAGCAGTGTTCGCATTCAAGGATCTGATGTGGCCACTGGTTGTAAACAGCAGTGCAAACAAGATGCCGCTCTCAGCAGCTCTTGCAACAATGCAGGGACAGTATCAGTCCAATTATCCACAGCTGATGGCTGCATCTCTTATATCATGTATACCAATGATCGTTATATACCTGATATTCCAGAAGCAGTTCGTAGAAGGTATTGCAACATCAGGTGGAAAGCTCTAAAGAAAGTTAAAGAAGATATTATATATGACCACAGGGTGACGTCGGTTACTGACGCCACCCTTGTGAAATATATCGTAAGTGCGAAGCACTTGCGATGCTGCAGACGCCGCGCGAAGCGCCTCTCATGCGTCTGTTTCAAAATATATCGTAAATACGAAGTATTTACGATGCCGTGGACGCCGCGCGGAGCGCCTCTCATGCGTCCACTCCAAAATATATCGTAAGTGCGAAACAAAAGGAGGACGTCTATGAAAAAGCCGATAATCACGGAAGAAGAAAAACAGAAGATCAAAGAGATGGACTCCATACGCAAAAAAATAGGATATATCTGGGATTATTACAAGCTTTGGATAATCGGTGCGGTCGTTCTCGTGGGACTTGTAGTGTATTTCACTGTTGTGTTTGCAACGAGGGAGGACAAGCCGATACTGGATGTTGTCCTTGTGAACAACTACGATGATGTTTCAGAGGACTGCAGGCTGACACAGGGGTTTGTGTCGTATGTAGGGGAAGAAAATCTCCCGGGAAGGGTTACATTTGACAACAATGCATTTTTTAATCTGGCAAATAACTCAGATTATAAGAACAGTTACTATATGAAGGTGCTGGCATACCTTGAGGCGGACACTGCTCAGGCAGTCTTGTGCCAGTATGACAATCTCATAGGTCTGGCGAAGAGCGGCAGACTTGCAGACCTGTCGGATGAGAAGGTCGGCGATATATATGATAAGTATAAGGATAGGATAATTTATTACGAGGATGAAGAGGGGAAGAAGATACCTGTCGGAATAGATGTATCTGAAGGATACAAGGCGGCAGGACTTACTGAGTACACAGATGGCAAGGCATATATTGGATTGTCAGCATATGCGGCGGATTATGGATATGTGGAGAAATTTGTGGACTACATGGTGGAACTTGGAATACAATCCGGCGGAGCCGGTTGTAGATAAATTATGAGGAAAGATCAGTCAAATGAAATTTGGCTGTAGAGAAACTGGAGATCACGAAAAGGAGGACTTGGGCATGGCAATATTGATAAATGAAGAGAAAAAGCTTTTCACATTGAACACCAAAAATACTACATATCAGATGAAGGTGATCGACTATGGGTATCTGGCTCATCTGTATTATGGCAAGAAAATGGACGGGGATATGTCATATGTCATAACTCATTACGATAGAGGATTCTCAGGCAATCCTTATGAAGCACAGGAGCACAGAGAATTCTCTCTAGACAACATTCCACTGGAATATAGCTGCTACGGCAACGGAGATTTCAGGACTCCGGCATTCAACATAAAGGACATAGAGGGAATACATGGATGTGATCTCAGATATGTTTCATATGAGGTGATGGACAGTAAGTATAGTCTCAAGGGACTTCCTGCTGCTTACACAAATGACGGCGAGAAGGGTGAGACCCTTAAGATCGTTCTTCAGGATCCTCAGGTGGGAGTGGAGGTTGATCTTCTGTATGGAATTATAGAGGATAAGGATCTGATCACAAGATCAGCTATAGTCAGAAATATAAGCGATGCGGATATATTTGTGGCAAAGGCATCAAGTATGAGCCTGGATTTTGTGACAGGTGATTATGATCTCATCCACTTCCACGGAAGACATGCTATGGAGCGCATGTATGAGAGAGAAGCTATAAATCATGGTGTGAAGAAGATCGGAAGCACAAGGGGTACATCAAGCCATCAGCACAGCCCATTTGTGGTTATAGCAGGCAAGGATGCGAATGAGGATGCAGGTGACTGCTATGGAAGCTCATTTCTCTACAGCGGAAGCTTCAACTGTGAGGTTGAGAAGGATCAGACAGATCAGGTGAGACTCAATATGGGTGTTCAGGATGAGATGTTTGAGTATGTGCTCTATCCTGAGAGCGAGTTTGTGGCACCTGAGGTAGTTATGGTTTATTCACCTGATGGATTTGCTGACATGTCACATAAGATGCATGACGTTGTGAGATACAATATCTGCCGCGGTGAGTACAAGACAAAGAGGAGACCTATTCTCATCAACAGTTGGGAGGCAGTATACTTCGATTTCAATGGTGATGATATAGTTAATATAGCAAAGCAGGCTTCAGAGCTCGGCGTTGAGATGCTGGTTCTGGATGATGGCTGGTTCGGTGTGAGAAATGATGACAAGTCAGGTCTCGGCGACTGGTTTGTAAATGAGGATAAGATGGGCGGCCCTATGGCTGATGTTGTCAAGAGGGTTAAGGATCTCGGCATGAAGTTCGGTATCTGGATCGAGCCTGAGATGGTATCCGAGAAGAGCGAGCTGTTCAAGGAGCATCCGGATTATGCATTTGTGATCCCTGGAAGAAAGCCTGTCATGGGAAGAAGCCAGCTCAATCTGGACTTCTCAAGAAAAGAGGTCGTAAACTGCATATTTGACCAGATGACAGCAGTGCTGGACAAGATAGATGTTGATTACATAAAGATGGATATGAACAGAAGCATCTTAAATGTATACTCCATGACTGAGGGAATCCAGAACAATGGAACTATCCTCTACAAGTATGTACTCGGTGTATATGACTTTATGGAGAGGCTTCAGGCGAGATATCCAAAGATGTTCATCGAGGGTTGCAGCGGCGGCGGCGGAAGATTTGATGCCGGAATGATGTATTACACACCACAGATCTGGTGCAGTGATGATACAGATGCCATCTGCAGACTTGACATACAGTATGGAACTTCATTTGGCTATCCTATATCGGTGGTTGGTTCACACGTATCAGCGGTTCCAAATCATCAGACAGGCAGGACAACTCCATTCAATACAAGAGCCGTTGTTGCCATGGCAGGAAGCTTTGGCTACGAGCTTGATCTGAACAAGGTCAGCGATGAGGAGAAGGAAGAGGTAAAGGCTCAGGTAGAAAACTACAAGAAGTACTGGGATCTTCTTCATAATGGACTTTACTACAGACGGATGCGGATAAGAGCAAAGGTGTAGCTGCATGGTCATTTGTCGCAAGGGACAAGTCAGAGACCCTTGTCAATATCGTGACGGTGGAGAGCTTCTGCAATGCCCCTGTACCTTTTGTCAGAGTAAAGGGACTTGATGTGGATGCCACATATGTTGACGAGGAGACCGGCGCAGAGTACAGCGGACAGGGACTTGAACAGATAGGACTTCCTGTACCACTCAAGTTCGGCGAGTACAATGCTTACCAGATCCATCTGGTTAGAAAGTAAAATTGCATAAGTGATATTGTGTTATTTATACATAAATATTAATTATATTGTATTAAATTACAGCTTCATGATAATATGAGGCTGTAATTTTTTGTGCTTATATATTCGGCATAAATGTGCTGAATATGTATGGGAGAAAAAGGGAGGTTACATATGAAATTGAAGGGGATAATGGCTGCGGCTGTAACTGTAGCCATGGTGTCGTCGTGCATTCATATACCGATGACGACTGCACAGGCACAGACTTTACTGTCAAATATGACAGCGTATGCCGTACAGATGAATGAAGCTGAGATATCAGCAGCTACAGAGGATATTTCAGAGCTTGAGGGTGACTATGGGGTTGTGAACATAGTTAATGGCAAGGAGAGTAAAATATCATTTGTCACGGATGAGACAGGATATTATGAGATAATATTGCAGGGAAGCCAGTCACGGCTGATGCTTCAGGAGACCTTGTATAACAGTAAGAGTAAGCGCCTTGCTACAGGTAAAAAGGATGGCAGTGGATGCTGCAGGCTGGTATACAAGTGCACTGCGGGGGAGAAATACATTCTTGGGTCTAAGTATGCCCGTTCTTATACAGTTTCCGAAAGTGCAAATATAAGCGTGAGAAAGCTTCCGGATGTGGCGGCAATAAAAATGGTGCCGGATAATACAACGATACTGGAGGGAACACCAGACTCCATAACATCGGCGTACGCAACGGTAACCTATTCCGGTGGAAAGGTGCGCAGTTCAGGTATCAGCGGCTCAGACTGTAAGATAGATGGAGTTACATACAGTCTGTGGGTGAAGGATTCCAAGGGAAGTTATTATTATGAGGGCGATGAAGGGGATATGGTATCGTATGCGGATGCGGAAAAACTTCCGGCCGGTACGTATACTGTTCAGCTTACAGATAAAATGGATAGTGAGCCGAACCAGTCGACCAAGATATACGATTCGTACACTGCAAAGGTGCAGACTCCTGCTGAATATTTTGTAGGAAAAAGGAATATCAGTGAGACGGATACCTACGCATATGATACCAGGGTGGACGGTTACGAGTATTACAGATTTATACCATCTGCAACTGCTGACTTTGTGTTTGAAGTAGATAAATCATCAACTGCATTTATAGATGTATATGATTCGGACATGGCGGTGGTTGAGACCGATAATGACAGGTATTCATTTGTCAAGGGAAAGACCTATTATGTCAGACTTTCAGGAACAACAGATGATGACAATGAAACATTGAATGAGGTCAGGCTCAAGGCAAAGAAGTATGCGGCACCTTCAGGGGTGACATTGAAGCTGGCAAAGAGCGAATGGGCAGCCGGAACGCCGATAAGCTTCATGAATGGTGCGAGCAGTACAATAAAGTATAATGATAAGTCCACGGAAAGCATAGATCTGACCGGTGGAAGTGGATACAGTAATGGAAACAGATATACAGTATATTATTCGTCATCTGATGATAACTGGAAAGAGTACGAATATGAAAAAGGTGTAAATCTTTCAGAGGGCGAGTACAAAGTAGCTGTGGGATATAATGCGGCTGAGGAAGATCAGGAGCTGCTCGGCACGGCAGTGCTTAAGGTAGTGTCCATAGACAAGCTGAGCGCAGGACAGCTCTCCGAAGGTGACAACAATGTGAGTGTCGGAACGGATGAGTATGACAAGGCCTATTACAGTTTTGTCATGCCATTTGACGGAAGTGTGGTAATAGAAAGCGACAGTCCTTATTGTGTATATGAGTCCGGTGATGAGGGCCCGGTAGAGGTTACAGGAAAACTTACTGGAGGCAGCACTTATTACGTAGGCTTGTATAATGAGTTATCTACTTCCAAGACAAATGTGAGACTGAGCTTTATTCCGAAAGTGACAGATATGATTGCTGTTCCCGAGAACACAGATTTCATCAGAATGGGCAGCTACGATAAGGATATCAGCAGTTATGTAGATGGAACCAGAGTAAAGATCTCGTATGCTGACGGAAAAACAGAGGAGCTGGTGTTTGACGATTCGGACAGTGTGGAAACCTCCAGAGGAGACGAGGTACGTGCTGAGATAGTTACAGATATGGAAAATGAGTGCCCTGTCGGAGCGGCACAGATTAGGATATACACACTGTATAGTGAGGACTCTTATGCATATGACATAGAGATAAAGGATATAGAGGATGTTGCTGCCGGAAGTCTTGCGGAGGGATCTAACCAGGTAAGTCTGTCGGAGAATGGCAGTGTATATTATACGTTTAAGCCTTCGACATCCGCCAGGTATACATTTGCCCCAGTGGGTGGCATGGAGATCTACAGCAAGATCGACGCTGACGATGAGACAATGTATGATCTGAAGAAACTTAGTGTATCGGATGGCGAGGCTGCACTTGAGAGCGGCAATACATACTATATCTGTCTCGATGGCGGAGTAGAGGACAAGTGGGGAGATACGCAGACCAGTTGGAGCATGAATGTGACAAGGGGAGAAACTTTGTCAAATTCAAAGATCAGTTCATGGAAGCTGAGAGATAACAGAACCTATGAATTCCTTCCAGATATGAAATTATCAGGTATCAAAAACCTTCTGGATAGAGAGACTCTTCAGTTTGTATATGATGATGGCAGTGTAAAAGAGGCCAGTGTCGGTGACAGCGAGGATAATGAGCTGATCACGAGTACATGGTACAGATATAACGAGAAAACTGGAAAGTATGTCGAGATCGCAGGCCTTGGCAGCAGGGTTGATACAGGCAGATACATGGTTGAACTTGCAATCGATGGTGCGGATGGCATGGATACGGTTGAGATACCATTTGCAGTGAAGACTGCACAGAGCATGAGCCTTGGAACATGGGACGGCTCAAAGACGCTGGATATTTCCGGCGACAGATATATGTATGTATATAAGGTAAGTGCCCAGGCGGGTTCGTATGTGGTATCCGCTGATGAGAAGATCGATGGCATCAGGATTTTAGATGCAAATGGAACAGAGATAACGACTAACAACGTGGCTTATTCATCTGATGGATTTGGCAGTGCGGGATTTGACACAGCAGGCGGGGATCTGTATGTATGTGTGTATCCGGGAAAAAATGTAAATAAATGCGGCGTGACAATGAAGGAGATCGTCAAGGCTGTAAGCGTAAGCACAACCGTTTCTAAGACTGAATATCTGAGGGAATTTGATGAGCTTAAGGGTAGCATAAAAACCGTTGTCACATATTCTGATGGAAGCACCAGAACATTTGATGCGGATGACGATGATACAAGCTATACGATCACGAAAAACGGCAGGGTGAGCAGCTATTTAAGCATCGACACGATAACAGAACAGACCGGATCATATGAGATAATACCTTACATATGGGGAATGGCTGACGATTGTGAAGTTCAGGGAGCATCATTTGATGTCGTGGATCTGAATGTGGATGAGCTGGAGTACCTGATATCAGGTGAGCCTGCGGTGCTTTCAGGTGTTGAGAACACTGGGGATGTAAAGCTGTACAGATTTGATATTGCGTCAGATGGAGTGGTATCCCTTCAGAGACAGGGCTTTGAGCTTAAGGGTATATATACCATTGAGGATGATGGCAGCTTTTCAGATACATATAGCAGTGGAGATGCTTTCTCTCTGAAAAAGGGAAGCTATATTATAGCACTCTATGCGAGAGAGAAAGATGATCAGATAACATTTACATATCACGATTCGTATGTGACAGGTAATGGAAAAATAACACCGGGTCAGAAGACAACAGCGGATATAAGCTATGACGGAGAGGGCATCGAGTATGAATTTATCCCAACGGAGACCGGAGAGTACAGATTTACGGTGGACTGCGGAGATAATACAGTATACACCAGAATCTATGCTGATGGGGTTCTGGAAAAGACATACTCACGGAACGGCGGACAACTCATTATAGACAGGACATTTGAGGCGAACCGCAGTTATACATTCAGGATCAGCCTTGCGTCGCAGCAGACAGGAAGCGTGACGATCACTCCTGAGAAGGTGAAGGCAGAGGTAGAGAACGAGTACGATATCTCCGCTGTGAGCATATCAGGATGCAAGGTGAAGAAGACAGAGGACGGATACAGTGTAACCGGAGATATAGAGATAACATATGCAAATAATGAGAGCCAGAAGACACCATTTGTCAGCGGAAGATGGACTGATGCATATGGAAATATCATTCAGGGAATCATGTCTGTTGTGGAAAATGACACATACACAGATGTGACTCTGGATCTCAGATATAAGAATACGGGTTCATCAGAATGGGTGTATGCCGAGTCAAAGACCCAGAAGTTTGGGGATGGAGATGACGAGGGATGGATCATAACCAAGATTCCGACATGTACTGAGAACGGAGAGAAGACAAGGTATATTGAGGATGAGGATATATATGAGACCGAGGTGATCCCTGCTACAGGACACAGCTTCACAAAGTATGAGTCAGATGGAAATGCCACATGTTCGCAGAAGGGAACCAAGACGGCAAAATGTGACAATAACTGCGGAGAAAAGGATACTATCATAGACGATGAGACCACAGTTCCTCACGATTATCAGACGGTGTGGACGGTTAAGAAAAAGGCATCACAGACCAGTGACGGATATAAGGCGCATGTGTGCAAAAACTGCAAGTCAGCCAGCAAGGAAACTCAGAGTATATACAGGATAAAGAGTATCAGGCTTGCATACAGCGCTGTTGAGTATGATGGTACAGCTAAGAAGCCTGCTGTAGAGGTCAAAGACTCAAAGGGCAGAAAGGTTGCCGCAGGAAATTACAGCGTTTCATATTCAAATAACAAGAATATCGGCAAGGCCAAAGTTGTCATCAAATTCAAGGGTGACTATGAAGGGGAGAAGACACTCACATTTGACATCAAGATGGGTGTGAGAAAAGTTGAGTCCATTGACAACACAGCAAATGGAATAAAGTTGAGCTGGAAGAAGTATAAAGCGGCATCGGGATATGTTGTTTACAGAGGAGTAAATGGAAAAGCATATACGATAGCAGGTGTTGTTCAGAATCCGGATACAACATCGTTCGTGGACGTCACAGCTAAAAATGTGGGTGTAAAGTATACATATAAGATAAGAACTTATAAGACATTTGGCGATGTGACATACAATTCGGCATTTGGCGGCGAGAAGACAGGAAGTTATGTCCCTGCCGTGAAGCTGAAGAAATTCACAAGTGCATCGGCCGGAACAGCCAAGGTTACATATAATAAGGCAGCCAAGGCCACCGGATATCAGATACAGTATGCAGACAATGCATCGTTTAAATCTGCAAAGACGGCCAATGTAAACGGAGGTTCAGTTACAAGTAAGACCATCAAACGACTTACTAAGGGCAAGAGATATTATGTCAGAGTACGAAGCTTTAAGAAGATTGATGGTAAGGTTTACTATTCCGCATGGAGTGGAAAGAAATCGGTTGTAATAAAGAAGAGATAATATCAAAAGAAATAGAAGAATCCGCCATGGATACAATTTGTATCCGTGGCGGATTGTTTTTTTATTCTGTGTGTTCATCATCATAACGCCTTTTATTACATAATAGCGAAAGAAAACAGGTAATAAAGTGTAAAATTTGAGGTAATGTGATGTTTTTGGTTGGACATAGCAGATATAAAATGCTACCATGATTCTATGGGAACATTATTGTTCCAGAGCAGCAAAAGGGATGAGCAGAATAAGGAGAGAAAGATGGACGAGAATAACGTAAATGGATTTAATGATATGGACGACGATGAGGACGAGGGAACTACTGTCCTCACGACTCCGGGAGTGAGCGCATTTTCTCCGGTGCAGAACAGTGCACAAGGGCAGCCGAACCCGGGTCAGCCACAGCAGAATCAGCAGCCGGGTGGATTTGGACAGCCGATGGGCGGACAGTATGGAGGATTTGGGCAGCCACAGTATGGACAGCCACAGTATGGACAGCCACAGTACAGCCAGCAGCCGGGCATGACTCCGGGTGTTATGGAGCCGGGTAAAAAGGTGAACAAGAAGCTTATAGCAATAATAGGCGGAATCGCAGCGGCAGTCCTGATCGCGATAATAGTCGTTGTTCTGATCCTGGCGGGTGGTCCCGGTGAGAGAAGTGCCAAGAAGGTCGGAGACAAGCTGGTGACAGCCTATGAAAAAGGCGATGCCGATGCCATGGTTGATCTGATGGACAAGGAATATTACAAGCTGTATAACAGGATAAGAAGCTATACAGGCAGTGATGACTATGTCAAGGATACATTCAACGAGCAGGTCAGCGACATGGTAGATGAGGTAGGCAAGGTCAAGAGCATCAAGGTCGAGGACAGATCAGAGAAGGAATATGACGAGGATAAGCTTAAGGATGTAAATGATACATTTGACATGCTGGATGTCGACATGACGGTTGACAAGTGCTACGAGGTGGACCTTGATGTCAAGATAAAAGGATCTACTGACGAATCAGATGGCGAGATCATATACACAGTTATAAAGACTGGCGGTAAGTGGTATCTTGTAGACTATGATCTCTACGTATATTAGAAAATAAATCTCATGGATTGAGGATAGATTTCTCAGTCCATGAGATTTTTTGTTTATATTAGATACATACGAATATGTTTTATAGCAAATGTGTATAAAAAACGAATTGTAATTGTAAAAGCATGGTGATAATATAAAAAATGTAAGAAATTGTTATATGTATCTTAATAATGGAGCTGGTGGATATATCGTATACAGAAAGGCTGGAAAGGGAAAGTACAGCAAGCTGGCCAATATAAACAAAAACACAATACTGAGCTATACAGATAAGTCAGCTAAAAATGGAACGGTATACACATATAAGATTGTTGCGTGCAAGACGGCAGGCAAGACAAGTTACAATGCGGCTGACAGCAATCAGAAAACCATTATGAGAATCACTTCGTCAAAGGTTACCAAGACCACGAACAAGGCAGGAAAGAAGATGACTGTTAAGTGGTCGGTAAATTCCAAGGTAGGAGGATATCAGATACAGTATTCTGTAAAGAGCAATTTTGCCAAGGCAAAGACTGTAAAAGTGACCGGAGCTAAAAAGTCAAATGTCACAATAGCAAAATTGGCTAAGAAGAAATATTATGTGAGAGTCAGAAGCTTCAAGAAGGTAGGAAAAACAACTTACTATTCTGCATGGAGCACAACAAAGAATGTGGTTATAAAGAAGTAGAATAGTAAATTATTTGCGCATATTGCGATTGACAAACCACAAATACTTGCTATACTAATGAATGGATAGGTTCAGAAATGGCTTATACAGGCGGTTTTCTGGATCATATAAGTTAAAAACGATGACAGAGACAGTACGGAGTCTGCGAGATCAGCAGCGAGCCGGGGGTGGTGCGAGCCCGGTGACAGTAGAGACTTTCGGAATATCACTCTGGAGTTGCAGACCAAAAGAGATTTGCTCAAGTAGGCTCTGACGTATTTCCTGCGTTAATGGGAGCGCATATGTTAGTATGTAAGTAATAGGTGGTATAACGAACTCAAAGCCCTTCGTCCTGATTACGACGAAGGGCTTTTTTATATTTATCACAGAAAGGAAAGACGACATGTACGACAAGGTTTCGACTAAACTGGAATTCGTGAACAGAGAGCAGAAGGTATTGGACTTCTGGAAAGAAAATCAGGTATTTGAGAAGAGTGTTGAAGAGACAAAGGATCTGCCAACATACACATTCTATGATGGCCCTCCAACAGCAAATGGTAAGCCACATATCGGACACGTTCTCACACGTGTAATCAAGGATATGATCCCTAGATATCAGACAATGAAGGGACATAACGTAGTCAGAAAGGCCGGATGGGATACACACGGTCTGCCTGTTGAGCTCGAGGTTGAGAAGCTCTTGGGAATCGACGGCAAGGAGCAGATAGAGGAGTACGGACTGGAGCCATTTATCCAGAAATGTAAGGAGTCCGTATGGAAATATAAAGGCATGTGGGAAGAGTTCTCAGGCAAGGTAGGTTTCTGGGCTGATATGGACAACCCATATGTAACATACCATGATGACTTCATCGAGTCAGAGTGGTGGGCGCTGAAGAAGATCTGGGATCAGGGACTTCTGTACAAGGGCTTCAAGATCGTGCCTTACTGCCCAAGATGTGGTACACCTCTTTCAAGCCATGAGGTTGCACAGGGATACAAGACAGTCAAGGAGCGTTCAGCAGTAGTAAGATTCAAGGTTATCGGAGAGGACGCATATTTCCTCGCATGGACAACAACACCTTGGACACTTCCTTCAAACGTAGCACTCTGTGTAAATCCAGATGAGACATACGTGAAGGTTAAGGCAGCAGACGGCTACACATATTATCTTGCACAGGCGCTTGCAGACAAGGTTCTCGGCGGTCTTGCAAAGGAAGCAGCAGACGATCAGGCAGCAGTTCCTGCATACGAGGTTCTTGAGACATATGTCGGTAAGGATCTTGAGTACAAGGAGTATGAGCCACTCTATGAGTGCGTAAAGCCTGTATGTGAGAAGCAGCACAAGAAGGGCCACTTCATCACATGTGACACTTATGG
>ERZ791654.933-NODE-933-length-13270-cov-2.530760_pt1 | contig 13270 bp, 6 predicted proteins | sample MGYA00509960_ERZ791654 | MGnify/ENA primary metagenome ERZ791654 (study PRJEB30046, sample SAMN00715198) | human gut metagenome | study: EMG produced TPA metagenomics assembly of the A metagenome-wide association study of gut microbiota in type 2... | reverse complement strand
TCTTCTGCCGTAATGATTGCATAGCCGCCGGATAACAGGATAATCTCTTTTGTCCGCTCCCCAACCCCGGAAAGATCACCGTGATATCGCACGATCAGCTCCCAAATCCGATTCTGCCTGTCATACCCGAAATTCATGTTTAAAGATTTTTCCCGTTCTGCATCTGTAGCATCCAGTGCAAGATTTAGAAGATTTTCAAGCTTCTGATCATTCATAAAATGCTGCTTTCTGTATTTTGTTTCTATACTATGTTGCAAAGTAAAAATTTGTATCCTTTTTTCCATACAGTCGTTGGAATCTTATTGCTTATGTTGACTTTAATTATCTTTTTAAAACACATTGAAATAATGAGAGCTATGTGGTAATATATTTTCAAAGCATATTTCTTAACGTTCTTGGCATCCTGCCATCTATATTTTCTAATTCACACTTCAGAAATTCATGCTTTTCAATCAAACAAATCAATTTAAAAAGCAGGAGTTTCAAACTGTGAAAAAGAAAGAACAAACAGATAGTATGGTATCACACTTTTGTACACTCCTGCATAAGGAGGTACAGCCTATGGCTCAAAAAGAACGAGCAACTGTAAATCGTAATTATAAAGATACGGTATTTCGCATGTTGTTTTCTGACCGGAGAAATTTATTGTCACTTTATAATGCAATCAGTGGTGCTCATTACGATGATCCGGAAAAACTGGAGATTGTCACACTGGAAAATGCTATTTATATGGGAATGAAAAATGATCTTGCTTTTATCATTGACACAGAGTTATTTCTATATGAACACCAGTCAACTTACAATCCTAATATGCCATTGCGTGATTTATTCTATATTTCGAGTGAATATCAGAAACTGGTGGATAAGAAATCCCTTTATTCTTCCGTATTACAGAAAATACCTGCACCACAATTTATCGTATTTTACAATGGAACAGAAAAGAAAAAATAAAGCGGAGGTAATTGCGATGAGTATTTTTGAATATGACAAAGAAGAGGAAGAACGGAAACTGCGAAAAGCTGAGTACGAGGCCGGTGTTGAATCTGGCATTGCGGAAGGCAAACGACTTGCACAAAAAGAGGGTACGATTGCCCTTAGCAGACTTGGATTGCCTGTTGAACAAATTGCAATGGCACTGCAAGTAGACGTAGAACTTGCAAAACAATGGATTGGTGATAAATAGCAAATAAAAAGTGACCGAGCTCTTTAGAGCGAGAGATGCTTCTTGTCCGAGGATTAATCTGACGAGAACAGTAGCGACCACCGTTCCGATATCTACGGAATCGAGCTGACCGGAGAAACGCCGAGGTTCAATTTTACGGACATCGAAACACCAAGTGTCATAATAAAAAGCCCGGCGATGGCATGGCTGTCAACAAACGAAAAGTCAATGAGAAAATTTCTTGTTAAGCACATTTGCACTTGATGAAAATGAGAAAATATGTTACTTTATTCAAACGTAAGTTTAAGTAAACTAACAAAAGATAGCCATGGAGGAAAAAAGAGGATGAAGCGATGGAAAAAGAATTTGCTGGTATTGGCTCTGCTGAGTTTTGCGGTAATTTTTGCTAACGTTACACCAAAGTATCATACCGTTTCAGCAGCGTCCAAAACCACGCTCAATTACAAAAAGAAAACACTGAGCAAAGGCCAGACCTTAAAGCTTAAGGTAAAAGGCACAAAGAAAAAAGTGAAATGGAGCAGCTCGAAAAAGAAAGTTGCATCCGTTACTTCAAAAGGAAAGGTTACAGCAAAGAAAAAAGGAAATGCTGTGATCACTGCAAAAGTTGGCAGCAAAAAATATCGCTGCAAGATTAAAGTAGTTCTGCCAAAGAAGCCGGCAGTCGATAATAATAAAACACCGGAGACACCGGCAACGGAAACCAAAACACCGGCAACGGAAACAGAAGCTCCGAAAACAGTTCTGGTAAAGGAAGCTCAGACAAAAGTTCTTGATCTTGGATACGCACAGTATCTGGTGGTAGCTTTTGAAGAAGGTTACGATGTGGAAAACTGCAGCGTTGCGGTAGATGGTGTGGATATCACAGGGGCTATGACCAAAGTTACCGATGACGGAAGCATTGTGAAATGGGAGCTGACAGGTTTAAATCCTGCAAAACTGGTTGTTACCAAAAAAGATGACCAGAAAACACAGGATGTTGTACTCAGTGACAATGAAAATCCGAACAAACCGGTTGTAAAAGCACAGGAACCGATGTATTTCCTGACACATGCAGCCATCCCGACCTGGGATTATCATCTGACCAACTACGACGAAGAAGGAAATGCAAGGGTTACTCCGAAAAAGGCAACCTTTGATCTGAAGGAAACTGCAAAAGAAGATGTGAAATATTATGCACCGGATGCAGAATTGAGCAAAAACGAAGATGCTGACAATCTGTACGGTGTGAGCGGAAACGTAGAAATTCTGTTCAACTACACAACACAGGCAGAAAAAGACTGGTTTGATACGATCGCAGACGAAGGTGCACTGGCACTGCTGTCAAACGATGAGAGCCTGAGCACGCTGAACGATCAGCTCGCTTATACAAAAGATACCACCGAACATGGTGGGAATGTAGTCGGAAGAATTACCATTCCGCTGGGACAGAGCAATTTCTATTCCAATGGACGTTACAAAGTACGCATCCGTTCCAATGGAAACAGAACCCTGATCGCATCCATCCATGTGGTAAATGCACAGACTCCGTCCATGAAGATTTCTGAGACAGGTGCGATCAAATCCGGACAGAATGTTCATTTCCAGGTAGAAAACATGGTATACGGCATCACCGTTCCGGTTGAAATGGTAACACTGAAAACCCCGTCAGGAGAAGTAAAAACACTGGAAAAAATCACAGACTGGTATCTGATCGGAAATACCTTTGTACTGTATAACGATGTAAATGCAGAAGGTGGAAGAAACAACATCGAACAGCCGGGTGTGTACACACTGACGGTATACTCAAATGGCTTTAAGACCATGAGCAAATCTTTCACTGTTGCAGGCAAAACAACAAAAGCTGCAAAAACAGCAAAGACTTATGATGTTGTGACAAGAGCGACTTCAGGCGGAAACTCCGGAAGCAGCAGCGACGGTGAAAGCGGAAACTCTGTTATGCCGGCAAATCTGGCATTTTCTGAGGATCTGATCTCCAATGCAAAGATCCTGACGGCACTGGATGTGAAGAATGCTTCGGCAGAAGCAGTTGCAGAACGCTGGGATAATCAGATCACAGCATGCGATGCCGTTTATGGCGAAGACGGAGTTGTATTCTACGATTATACAAGCTATTATGATGCTGTTCAGGAAGCAAAATTAAACGGACAGTATCTCTCTTTTGAAGATTATGTTGCAGATGAAAATGCAGTTACTACAGAAAACCGTCCATACGCAGTTAAGGTGGTTCTGGAAGATGGTCTGCTTGGAGAAACACAGTACAACGGATCTTACAAAGGAAAAGAAGCACCGGTCCTGACACTGGATGCGGATGCAGAATTTGTTGCAGAAGGCAAAGATCTTGTACTGACAGGCCAGGATGCAAGAACAGCAGAATACTTTGAGAAAATTACCGGAATTTATGTGAATCAGAGCCGGAAAGAACTGACAGAAGATCAGTACAGCGTAGAGGACGGCAAACTGGTGATCAAAGATTCTGTTCTGACACTGGGAACAAATACCGTAGAGATCAAAGCAGAAGGATTCAAAAACAATACACTTTCGGTTGAGTATAAAAAAGTTCTGGAAGAGAATTTAAGTCTTGTTTCTGACAAAGAACAGTACAACAGAGGCGAGAATGTGGTTCTGACCGTAAATGGTTCCGAAGGCGATTTCCTGAAGAACTTAAATGCAGTCAAAGTAGATGGAAAAAACATTTATGCAAAAGGTGTTGCAGGATCTGATTATTACTATGAAGCAGCAGAAGATCTGAAATCCATCACCATTTACGATAACGGAAACCTGTTCAACCAGAACAAAGCATATACCCTGACTCTGGAAGCAGAATATTATGAAGCTCTGGAAACAGAGATCACCGTACAGGGTGAAGAAAAAGATGTTCCGGCATCAGAGCCTATGATCAGCAAAGACGAAGACGGCCAGACTTATCTGGTATCCTTTGGAACACCGACAAACTTTGTAGGCTGGAAAAATAAAGTAACCTCGATCACTGTAAATGGAACAGCCTATACAGAAGCAGGCTGGTTTGGCATGTCAGAGAATCAGTTTAAATGGGAAACAGACGGATACGGAAATCAGGTCCTGAAACTGAAAGTGGACAGCGAATTTGATGAAAATGCCGACAATACCTTTACGATCAAAGCAGAAGGCTATAATGCTCGGTTCCTGCGGTGGTTTAAAAATGTAAAAAAAAACCGGCCCCCGCCACAGGCGGTTTCCTGCCAGAAAACTATCTTCTCAGATTACTATATCGTTTCCTTTGGCTATGGTTCTGAAATCGAACAGTGGCAGAATCAGATCACAGGCATAAAAGTAAACGGAACAGAGTATAGCCTGGTAACTTCTTCCTTCAGCGTAGGCGATACAACAACCTACTGTCTGCTGAAAAACGATGGTCAGATTTATGTTGGAACAAATGCAGTTGCAGATGGAGAAAATACCATTGAGATTTCCGCAGAAGGATATGAAGACTGTACCGTCACCTTTACCAAATAAAAATTTTGCGGAGGTTTTAGAATGTGCAAATGAACGAATTCCCCGAAGGCACGCTCTCGCTACCTCACATTGGCAGCGGTACGTAAGCAACCAAAATACGGTTGCTAAGTACCGGCCATGTTCGAGTACCTTCTCTGGAATTGTTCATTTTGCACATTGCCAAAAGCTCCTAGCTTGCCTGGGGTCACTTAAGCGGAACAGTCCTTCAGGCCAAATTACAAAACACGAAAAAACAGAGACACTGTAACGGTAGTAAATTTCCGTCACTGTGCCTCTGCTTTTTTACTATCTTGATGCGGAACGTTTTGATTCTAAAAACTTTCTGCGTGCACCAGCGTGGCAAAAGGCTGTTTCCTGCCAGCGTGTAAAATATGATATGAAGTGTTTTTAAAAACTATGGCCGTTCAAAAACGTACAGCAATGTGCAAAATGAACAATTCCCAAGAAGGCACTTTTACGTGCCCTTCGGGGAATTCGTTCATTTGCACATGCAATACTATTCTTTTGCAAACACTATTTTAAAATGTGCGGCATTTCAGTTCTTTACACCTGCCAGGAAACCAACGGTAAATTTTTATTTCTTGCGAAAAATCGTTCTGAAGATCAATCTCACCAGCGGTCCGCAGTAGAACATCTGCCAGCAGATTGCCATCGGGAAGTTCATGGCCCAGGTCTGGATCCAGGTGCCGAATGTGTGCTGGTCTTTAAAGAGAATAGTGGCAACCAGGCTCATGATCGGACACATAATGCAGCAGATGCAGATAGAAATGGCATAGGTGATGAACTGTGGACGATCGGTAGGTTTCATTACGGTGAATGCGAGTTTCTGAGCAATTTTTCCGACAATAAAAAATTCCAGAACGAAGGCAACCGGAACCATAATGATCATTTCATGGGTAGCCAGCAGAAAGGTCTGACCGGATACACTACCGGTATTCAGGGCTACATTGTATACGATCATTCCGTAGACCATAATGGTAGCCATGATAATTGTGTAAATTGCGTCTTCAAATTTAGTTTTTGGCATAAAAATATCCTCCTTTTGATAATGAGCTACGTGTTGTTCGTTATCATCCGGAGGATGTGCGTTTCCAATATAAATAACCGTTTTTATTTCGATTTGCTATTCTATCAGAAAAATACCAATTATGCAAGTGAAAAATATAATCACATCTTAGATTAAAAGGTCTCTCTTTATTGAAAAATGAGAAATAAGTGATCTGGAACAGGAAAAATCAGAAGTAGAGAAGGTATTAAAGGATATCGAAGCAATTACGAGTTTAGAAAAATTTATAGAGGATCATTCTGAATAAAAAGCAGAATGTAAATCTGATAAAATGTTTTTCACACTAAAACAAAGGCAAGCAACTGTTAAATCAGATGATCGATTTTGTTTTTTGCAAAATGTGCGAAAAAGAAAGCTTGTGCGGTCTGTAAATTCTCATTATACTAAATGTAGTAATAGGAAAATGAAACCTGTGAAAGGATTTTAGTTTTAAAGGGAAAGGTAAGGTAAAAGGAGGGGTACAATGGGTATTTTTTTTAATCCGGGAAATGGGAGTTTTACCAAAGATAGAAATTATGAAATATATGTGGATAAAACAGAATTACTAAAATACTTGAACAGAGCCATTGGAACACCTGGAAATTGTATTGCTGTCAGCCATGCCAGACGGTTTGGAAAGTCACATGCTGCGGGGATGATTGATGCTTATTATAGTCTTGGCAGCGATTCTGCAAAATTGTTTAAAGGTACAAAGATTGCATCAGATCCAGATTATGAAAAATACAGAAATAAGTACAATGTGATCCATTTGGATATTTCGTCCTTTTGGGATTTTCATAAAAAGGATATTGTAGAAAAGATAATAGAAGATATTTTTAAAGAATTGAAAATGGATTACCCGGAGGAATTTAATGAACGGGATCGTATCAGTTATGTACTCATGAAAATATACAAAAAAACAGGGATTCCTTTTGTGATTATCATTGATGAATGGGATTGTGTGGTACGAAACAGTACAGATCAGGATTTGATCCATCAATATTTACAGTTTCTCCATTCTTTGTTTAAGTCAGAAGAATCAAAATCCTTTTTAGCACTTGGATATATCACAGGTATCATGCCAATTAAGAAAATAAAGGATGAATCGGCTTTAAACAACTTTGAAGAATATACTATGTTAAAATCCAGACTGATTACGAAATACTATGGCTTTACCGAAGAAGAAGTTAAGGATTTATGTAAAAGATATGATATGGATTTTGAAACTACAAAAGAATGGTACAATGGATATCTGATCGATGGAATGCACATGTATAATCCAAATTCCATATCACAGGCGATGAAATATCATGATTTTGATTCCTATTGGCGAAATACCTCTGCTTTTGGCACGATTAATAACTTTATTATGATGAATTATTCAGGATTGAAAGAGGATGTCCTTACAATGCTATCCGGTGGAAAAGTCATGGTGGATACGGAATGTTTCCAAAATGATCTGGCAGAAATTCATTCAAAAGATGATGCGTTAACTGCTCTCATTCATCTTGGATATCTTGGATATGATGCGGATATGTTAAGTGCCTATATTCCAAATTATGAAGTGGCTAAGGCGTTTCAATCCGCGTTAAAAACAGGAGAATGGAAAGATGTTGCTGCGTCAATTTCCAAATGTGATACATTACTTATGGCAACGATTAGTGGTAACACTGAGAAAGTAGCTGAACTTATCGAGCTTGCACATGATACGTATACTTCTATATTAAAGTACAACGATGAGAACTCTTTAAGCTGTGTGCTTACAATGGCGTATTTTACTGCACCGGCATATCATACTATTATTCGGGAAATGCCGGCCGGAAAAGGATTTGCTGATTTTGTTTTTCTGCCAAGGGCAAATGCCGGGAATCGCCCGGCAATGATTGTGGAATTAAAATATAATCAATCAGCAGATACTGTGATCAGGCAGATAAAAGAGAAACGATACCAGGGTGCGTTATCGGGATATGAAAGTAAGATTCTCTTAGTCGGGATTAGTTATGATAGTGAAAAGCATCATACTTGCAGTATCGAAGAATGGTAATTTTGTTATACTGAGTGTGATGATAGATAATAGGAAAAGGAACAATTTTGTTTTTAAAGGAAATGAAGAAATGTAACGTAAAAAAGGAGGTTCACATGAAAAAAAGAATTTTATGTACGCTGCTGAGTGCAGCAATGCTGCTTACGAGTTCGCCGGTTGTTTTTGCGGCGGAGACGCAGCCTGTGAAGGAGCAGCAGACGAAGGAGACGCTTCCGTTTACGATTAAGGAGGCAAACAATGATATTAAAGATGAAAGTGTAAAAGGCTGGCATGTTCAGATCACGGACACGGAAAATGCAAAGGTTGTTGCAGATTATCCGGGACTGGTTGTTGTGCGTGCAAAGAAGACACAGTACGATGACAATGTTTATCTGATTGGAAAGCGTGGAATAGTCCAGACTTTTGTAGTTTCGGGTACGGATACAGACTGGGATGAAAATGAGCATATTTATGACGACTGGGAGAGAACGACGTCGTATAGTTCTGTGGATGCAATCTGGAGACTTTCGTATAAGGGTGATCGCCTGTATTATATTAAGAAACCACAGACGCAGACTCCAAAATATGACATCTACAATGCGACAACCGGGAAATATTTTGAATATGATCTGGATGAGCAGCCGGAACCTTATAGAGATGGCGAGGGAGCTGTGACAGATGTTTATCGATTTGTAAAAGACGGAAAAGTGGGAATGCTTAAGAGTGATGCAACAATCCTGTACGAAGCGGAGTATGACGATATTGATAGAAATGCGTTTAATACGGATTTTTCGGATGAATCGATACGCGAGTCGGATGATAAGTTTTTCCAGGCGATGAAGCGGGATGAAAATTCTGACAAAAATTTATATGGTATTGTGGATTCAAAAGGACTTTGGGATGGAGTATGTAAATACAGAAGTATTACAAGCAATACCAGTGGTTCAAGGATATGCGTAAAAAATGTGGATGAGGAAACAGCAGTCATGGATATAAATACCGGTGAACTGCTGACAGGTTTTACAGGAAGCAGGATATATTCATTGGGGGATGGATGTTTTCTCAAATCAAATGGTTTAGGAATGTACGATGAGGGTAAGCAGATTCTTATGAAAAATGGTCAGGTTATAGATAAGAACCAGATTTATAATAATGATTATTGTAATAATCCGAACTGTACAGTTTATATTAACGTTTTCTGGGATATTATCGAAAATTTTTCAGAAGATGGCTGTTATTTGGTAGGATTTGATGGAAATGGAAAAAAGCATTTTGTTAAGTATTTGGACAACTATTTACAGTACAATGGTAAGCGTATTTCGTATGACGGGGGAATGATCGGGACAAATGATAATACAGGATTTGGAAAAGATGTAGAACCGATTATCATGAAGGGCGGATATGCAGTGGAAAGAGAATGTGCAGATGTGGATCCAACCTATAATCCGGTGATGGAGGACCATACGGTAAAATGCACTCTGATTGATGCAAACTCGGATCCGGTGTATGAACTTGGAGATAATAAGGTGGTTTATGGTCTGGAAGTAAGGGATGATCTGCTTTATCTCAGATATGGAACTTATGGGAAAGAAGATACGAATGTGCTGATTTATGATACAATCAGCAAAAAAATAGTTTTAAACGAGATGAACATAGATTCCTGGAGCATCCCAAAGGATCATAGCAGTCATGTGGTGAGCTTGCAAAAAGGGAACAAAGCGGCATTGTTTAATACGTTGGATCGGACTTTTTCCGGTTGGGATATGCTTGGAATTGATTTGGATGAAGAAAGTTTCGGTTCGGTGAAAGAAAGTCTGGTTGGTTCTGAACTTGTCTTTTTTATAAGGAATAAAAATGCTTTTTATAACGCATCCTTTCAAAAGATTGCACAGTTGGATCTTGAGGAAGATCTTTATTATCGAGACAGTGATGTGTCCGTTACGAAAAATGGAAATTTTGTTTTCAGTATCGGGGATTCTGTGGACTATGGACAATATCAAGTTTATGATCATAAAGGCGTATTACTGAAAAAATATATAGATGGTTCGAATTATAATGCGGATACATTGATTCGTGTTCGAACAGAAGGAACAAGAGAGTGGGGTTACTGTGACGAGGATGGAAACCTGCAGATTGCGGAGCAGTTTAATCTTGCCGGAAATATGCATAATGGAATTGCAAAAGTGGGAGAGTGGTATGATGATTGTAAAATTATCGACCAGACAGGGAAAGAACTGCTGTCGGGAAATTATGATTTTGAATGGACGTATGTAGAAGCTGGTTTTGCAATGATGAAACAGGACGGTGGCTGCTATCTGTATGATTTCACGGGTTTTGCTGAGGACATGGCACAAAATCCGTATAGTCTGGATGATCTGTTTGGAAAATATCACCACTATCTGAGAGATAACCAGGCATACAAAACGATGCACAGAACGCTGTATGATGCGGCTGCGGATGTTCTGGCGGCACGTACGGATAAGGATGAGCTGTTTTCTGTTATTAAGACATTGTCCGGTGATGTGATCGTGCGTCCGACGAAACAGATCCTGGAAGCAATTACCGGAAAACGATGGGAAGAGGATAAGTTAGAAGAGGAAGTGGCGATTGAACTGATCCGTCAGATTGATGAACAGGATGATACATTAAAAAATGTAGTGGATAACGTTTGCGGTAAAGTAAAGAATGTTTCTAAATTTTATAAGCTTGTTACAGCGGCAAAGAAGCCAATGGATACCAGCGTACAGTGGGAACTTGCCAAACTGGAAAAGGGAGATGCACTTACCACCGAACAGGCAAAAACTATTTTTGAACAGGTAAAAGGAAACTGGTCAAAGATTGACGGCATCTTTAAAAAGGTTGGAATTGCAACTTCGGCAGTCCAAGTTGGCACAACGATCTGCATTATGGCGAATCTGGAAATGGAAACGGTCAATCAGCTTTTGAACAGTGCAGCACCGGATTCTGCAGCCTATAAGGGACTGAAGAAATTAAAGGGAAAACTGCAGAAATACTGGGCATCATCGGAAGTAGCGATTCAGGAATTTATCGTAGATAAGTACTTTGAAGAAATTGCGGAAGCCCTTGTGAAAAAGGGAGTTACAGACATGGCAAAGCTGTTTGATCCGCTTTCCGGCATTGATGTCGGCGGTGCACTTACAGTCGGAAAACTGTTCTATTCACGTATCAGCAAACAAATAAAGCTTGCAGACTATGATGAGCTGGTGCGGATTGCTTACAGTATGTCGCTTTGCAATTCACTGAGTGTCGGACTGAACAATAAATACGCTGAGATTGCACAAAATTATCAGAAGACCGGAAAAACAGCAGGTAAAAAACTTCGAAAAGAATATCAGTTTGCATATGAAGCCTATGAAGCTTCGCTGCTTCTGATGGCAAATAAATGCAGTGAGCTTGCGGAAAAATCAGGGGAAAATGCAGCTGTAAAATATAAGAAAAAATGGCTGGATCAATGTATCAGTCTGTATTCACAGAAAATGCGGTATGACAATTTTATCGCAACCTGCAGAAGAAATATGAACCGAACAGAAGCGGCGAATTTCGAGTATCGCACCGATGAAAACAATCACGTATGGATCGTGAGTTTAAATGGCAAAAAGACAAAAGATGCTTCCAGACGTATGACAAGGGCACTGAGTGATACACAGGATCTGCTCTGCATTCCAGAGACGATCAATGGACGTACCGTTGTGGGTATCGATCCGCAGGCATTCCGGAATGAGGATAAAATCCACGCTGTATTCCTGCCGGATACGGTGACGGAAATCGGCAGTCAGGCATTTGAAAACTGCAGTTCACTTGATATGGTTGTATCAGGAAATGGGCTGGAAACGATCGGTTCAGATGCATTTGCAGGCTGTGATTCTCTGACAGGTGTAGAGGTGCCGGACAGTGTTACAGAGATTGGAGATTCCGCATTTGGAGATAATACAAATCTGACATTATGGTGCAGTGAAAACGGTACGGCATGGCAGTATGCAGAAACAAATGGCATCATGGCAGAGGAACGTATCCGCAGGGCAGTTTCTGTGGAAGTGGCAGCACCGGCGGATAAACAGCAGTATGGCTCTTCAGAGAAAGAAATCGATACGACCGGACTTACGCTGAATGTTACCTGGGATGATGGTACAAGTGAAGAAGTTACATCTGGCTATTATGCTTATTTTAAAGAAAAAACAGCCGAAAATGCGACGGTTGCAGTACAGTATGACTCTGCAGAAACAACCTATGAAGCAGGAATCACACCGGAAGAAAAAGACTATACAGTATATTACAAAGATGAAGCGGGAGATGATCTGACAGAAGCATCAACAGTCCGTGCTTTGTTTGGAAGTTCCCAGACGCTGGATGCACCGGATGTGAGCGGTTATACACCGGAAAAAGCACAGATGACGGTAACGGCAGGTGACGAAGATTCCTGGACATTTATCTACAAAAAGAAGAACACAAAGAAAAATATCGAAGATGGAAGAATGTATGTATTCGGCGATCTTCGTTATACTGGAAATGCGGTGATTCCGAGAGTTTCGGTAGAAGATGCAGATGGAAAAATCCTGAAAGAAGGTGTGGATTACGAAGTTTTTCTGGATGATAATGTAGAAATTGGCGAAGCCTGGGCCGGTGTTCATGGAATTGGTGATTATGAAGGATTATTGAGTAGTACATTTTATATTGTAAATCCGGGCAGCCAAGATCCGGAACCAGATCCGAGTCCAAATCCAAGACCGGGTACAGATTCTTCAAAGAGTATACTGATTGGCAGCATTAAGATCAGCGGAATTTCAAATAAGATTGCAGCAGGAAAGAAAATCGCATTGAAGGCAAATATTTCGCCGGCAAATGCGACAAACAAAACACTGGTATGGACTTCCAGCAATCCGAAAGCTGCCACCGTAAATGCAAATGGTATTGTCACAATGAAAAAAGGCAGCGGCGGAAAGAAAGTAACGATCACTGCGAAGGCAGCAGATGGAAGCGGCAAAAAGGCAGTTTATACAATCACCGGTATGAAAGGTGTTGTGAAAAAAGTTACGATTTCCGGAAAGAAAACCGTCAAAGCAGGAAAGAGCATTAAGCTGAAAGCGAAAGTAAAAGCCACAAAGAAGGCTAATACCAGACTTTTTTGGAAAAGCAGCAATCAAAAATTTGCTACGGTGAAAAACGGAAAAGTAAAGGCAAAGAAAAATGCAAAAGGAAAGAAAGTGAAGATCACCGCAATGGCAACGGATGGAAGCGGAAAGAAGAAATCTGTAACGATTAAGATCCGGTAGGCTGCACATTATAATCAAATTCGAATAGAAGTATAAAGAGAAGATGCAGGAGATTATGAAAACGAAATTTCATAATCTTCTGTATTTTTATGATGCCAGGATTGTGGGAGTGCAACGCACGGAACAATCCGTAGGCATCATAGTTGGGGACTTTTGACACCCACATCATTTAATTGAAAAAGTGAAATTTGTTTTCGGATACTTAGTGAATTTTATTTTGTCTTAGTTGAAGAAAA
>ERZ791654.918-NODE-918-length-13401-cov-1.755732_pt1 | contig 13401 bp, 9 predicted proteins | sample MGYA00509960_ERZ791654 | MGnify/ENA primary metagenome ERZ791654 (study PRJEB30046, sample SAMN00715198) | human gut metagenome | study: EMG produced TPA metagenomics assembly of the A metagenome-wide association study of gut microbiota in type 2... | reverse complement strand
ACTCTGAAAAATGGCTTAAATAGGCGGTTTTGAAAAAAGATTGCGAGGCTCTGACTCCGTCATTTAAGGTTCGAATCCTTATTACGAGGCAAAGCCGAGTAACAAGGTTATCGGGACCCATTCAAAATCTGTGATTTTGTAAATGGGCGATATTCTTATTACGGGTTTATAATGCAAATAAACCCGTAATATTGTTCTGTCAAGAGGAAACAGACACCCACACGGATGTCCCTTTTCGTTTTATGCTTATTTCAAGAGTGGAATAATATTTTCGGATACAATCTCAAAGCCTTGAGCGTTCAGGTGCAGACCGTCATAGCAATATTCTTTTGCAAGTCTGCCTTTTTTGTCGGACAGCACTTTTGTAAGGTCGAGCCATTGCACCTTGCCATCAAGAGCGATTTTGTGCAATTCTTCGTTGATTGCCAAAATCTTTTTGTTACTGCGTTTGCCGACCATCTGCCTTGCAATGCTTGACAAATGCGAATTTACGGGATAAATCGCCTGTAACACAATGTTGGTGTTTGGGCAGAACTTTTGCGTTTTTTGCAAAATTTCTTGTATATTCCTCAAAGTGTACTCGGGCGGAAGTCCTATGCCGATGTCGTTTGTTCCGATTAAAATCACAAGATTTTTCGGGCTTATGTTCAAGGCATTACATTCGAGCCTTTCCAACAATCTGTCGCTTGTGTCACCGCTGATTCCACGGTTGTAAACTGCTTGCCCCGTGGTTTGCGAAAAGGCATAAAAAAGCTCGTAGCTGTTGAATGTTTCCGTGATTGAGTCGCCGAACAGCACCGTTTGTCCCTGCTGTGCGTACTTCTCATTCAAAAAACTAAAATTCTCTTTTTTCGTCTGCTTTACATGGTCATAAGCCGTCTTTTTCTGAATATTCTTGTTCATTTGCTTCTCCAAAATAAGGTTTATTTGTCGCTGTCAATGGCAAAAAGTCCTGCACCGATTGCACCGCAAAATTCAGGCTTATCGCAACAATGAAGCTTGATGTCCAATAGCTTTTTCAACAGTCTGTTGTGTGTTGCTGTTTTTTAGCAAGTCGTTCAACCTTTAGGTCGTCGAAAATATTGGTCAAGCCTTCCCAAGTGAGCTGTCGTCTTTCGAACCAAAGATTTTGGAAAAATGCCAAAAGTTTGCTCGGATTTGCCGTGCTCGGTTTGGAATAACCGATTCCGTTTTTGTCGAGAAATGAATAGTAGTAATCCAAATTTTCGGCAAACTGTTCGTAGGTGTTGTCGCCGTGCCACACAGTTTGAGCCATTGCGCCGAGTCGAGGATAAGTCACCTTGTCCGCCCTCGTCATATTTGGCACATATTCTGTCCATAATGTTGCCTCACCGCCAAGGCAGTTACCCGAATAAAGTTTATGTTCTGCTGTGTCTTTTAGGCTGATGTATCCGTATGGCAGGTCAATGTAGTATGCAGAGGAACTTGTGTCGATGAACGGTCGGTTGCCCGTGTTCATATCACCGCATTTAGTGAAGCCTAAATCATCCGAAAGCAATTTGTCATCCTTCAAATCCCAACTCCACATAAACGCCTGCTTACCCTTGCTTTTGCAGTAATCGTTCACCCTATTCATAAAGTAGCATTGAAGTTCGTCCTCGTTCTTCAATCCCAATTCTTTCATTTTCGCTTGACAATGCGGACACAAATGCCATCTGTGTTTCGGCACTTCGTCACCGCCGATGTGAAAATATTTATCGGGGAACATTTCGCAAAGTTCGTCAATAACATCCTCAACAAATTCGTAGGTTGAATCTTTGCCTGCACACAAAACATCGTGCTTAACTCCCCAGTGGTCGGCAACGGGCAACTTCCTGTCAAAGCAACCAAGATAGCTATAGCCTGCCATTGCGCTCCTGCTGTGCCCCGGAATGTCAAATTCCGGCATAACGCTGATTGCAAAATTGTGGGCATAGTCAACAATCTTTTTAATTTGAGCTTTTGTGTAAAAACCGCCGTGTTTCTTGTGGTTGAAGTTGGTCTTTTTTCTTACAGAACCAATTTTGGTAAGCAAAGGATATTTTTCAATTTCAACTCTCCATCCCTGGTCTTCCGTGAGATGCAGATGCAGAAAATTTAACTTGTGCAGCGACATTTTTCTGATAAACAGTTTTACATCATCAACAGAGAAAAAATATCTGCCGACATCAAGCATAAATCCTCTGATTTCGTGTGTCGGCTTGTCCTTGATTGTAAGGCAAGGTACTTCTTCGCCGTACTGAAAAAGGATTTGTTTCAGCGTTTGCAATGCAAAAATTTTTCCGCCGAGACTGTTTGAATAAACACGGATTTTGTTGCTGATTTCAAGCCTGTATTCTTCGTTGTCAAGAGACTCGTCTTCAAAAAATTCAATCTGTGAGCCGTTGCCGTTTTGAATATTGATTTTGCTCAAAAACGCATAAAAATCATCAATCACATCTCGGTTGATATCGGTTTCGTTTATTACGATTGATTGTACATTCAGCGTTTTAGTTTCGCTTATTTCTGCAAATTTCGGCGTCGGAATAAGGTTTAGCATAATATGTATCCTCTATTATTTATTGGTCATTATTATACATTTATTTTTGATTTTTGGCAACTGCCAAACGCCCATTTAATCCTCTCTTTAGGTTTACCCTTTTATATTGTTTATCCATCAAAAATGCAAAGATAAACACAGAAAATCATACTTGCAATGTCGCTTTATTCAAGGTAACATACCACAACCTTTTCTTTGAAAATTTCATAATAACACTTCTTGATTAAATGTTTCATCTTCACATTATATATGAGCGGTTTGTGTTATGTTTCGATAACGAGCGATATTCTTTAGAAACTATATTGCTTTTCCTTTATGACTGTATTTGCTTGAATTTATAAAATTCCATTTTCTTCTGTCTGTTATTATTTAAGATATAAAATTGCTTTATGTATTCAAATTCAAATGCCGGTTTATGCTTATATATTGACTTAAAAACTGATACAATGCTATAATTAAATAAATTTATGCTATACAAATAATTTAATGTTTAAACGAAGATGGTGAACAAAAATGAACAAGGCTAACGAATATCTAAAAGAAATAGACAATGTTATCGCTAACGGTAAATTTAAAGATAACTGGGAAAGTCTGTCAGCTTTCAAAACTCCATCGTGGTATCGTGAGGGCAGATTCGGAATTTTCATTCACTGGGGGGTATACTCTGTTCCTGCCTATTATAATGAATGGTATCCACGCCTAATGTATATAAAAGGGCAAAAAAGCAATTTACACCACGCAAAGACTTATGGAATGGATTTTGAATATCGTCATTTCATTGAACAATTCAAACCTGAAAGATTCAATGCTGACGAATGGGCAGAAATTTTCAAAAAAAGTGGTGCAAAATACATTATGCCTGTTGGAGAACACCACGATGGTGTCAAAATGTATGCTAGCGATCTGAACCCTTGGAATATGCAAAAACTCAATGGTAGAGACTATATGGCAGAACTGCACAACGCTTGTGATAATGTAGGCCTTGGCTTTTTAATGAGCAATCACCGTGCAGAGCATTATTGGTTTTTCAACGGGGCAAGAAAATTTTATCCCGAGTCTGAGATTTCCAAGAATCTTTATCCCGATTTATATGGTCCTGCGTTTATGCCAAAAAGCGGAAACATTAACAAAACCGATAAAGAAATATTCCCGACCGAAGAATATGTAAAGGAATGGCTTGTGACCGCTTGTGAAATGATTGATAAAAACAAACCTCTTGCCGTTTATTTCGATTGGTAGATTCAAAAGGATGAATTCAGACCTTACCTTAAAAAATTTGCTGCATACTACTATAACCGTGGTATAGAATGGGGCAAGGAAGTTTGTATATTTTACAAATGGGGCGCATTGTTTGACGGCTGCGGCGTATTTGACGTTGAGCGCGGACAGATTGACGGCGTATCGCATAAACTATGGCAGAACGATACAGCAATTGCAAAGAATTCATGGGGATATACCGAGGGCAATCAGTTCAAAACACCTGCTTCAATTATACGAAATATGATTGAGGTTTTCTCAAAAAACGGCTGTTATATGCTCAATGTCGGACCGAAAGCAGACGGCACAATCTGTGAGGAAGAAAAAAATGTTCTGCTCGAAATCGGCAAGTGGTTAGAGGTTAACGGCGAAGCCGTATATAATTCACATCCGTTTGAGGTCTGTCCGTTTGAAGGCAAAAAAAGCAAAAACGGTTCATTTAAGGAAAGCAAAAAATTCTCTAAAAAGGATTTTTGCTTTACGGCAAGGCCCGGAAAAATTTATGTTTTCCCGATGGGTAAAACCATTTTTACAAACATTAAAATTAAATCCCTTCGCAGAGCAAATGAGGGCGGAATTAGATATCTTATCAAAAAAATATCCATTTTAGGAGAAGAAAACAGTAGCCTTTCATTTTCTCAAAACAGCAAATTCCTTGAAGTTAATTTGGGAAGAAAAATTGATAACGAAATTCCTAAATGTATATGTATAGAAGTAGAATAAACAAACTGTCAAGAAAAATTCTGAATTATCACGCTTAGAAAGAGTGGTTTGAAAATAGGTTGACTTAACATACGCAACCTAAGGAATACCTTTTAAAACTTAACCTTAAAATATAGATAATTAATCATAAATTCAGCAGTATTTCTAAATATTATAGCAGTTTATCGTAATTTTTATAGAAATTGCTGTGATATAATAGTATTATCTATAAGAATGGGCAATTTTTTATGAATGAAAAAACAAGTATAAAAGAAAAAATATCAACGGGTGTTGCAAATCTTAAAAAGCATTGGGAAACTCCGCCCGACGGATATTATGTAAATTACAAGGAATTTTTGAATTTGGCACTCGGCAGCGGTTCGATTTCGTGGCTGAGCGTAATAGTAAGCTGGACAACCATTGCAATAAACATCCCGATGATGATAAGCTATTTTAAGGTTTCAACAGGCTTTATTTTTGTTTCGGGAATAGTTGCATCAATATTCGGTCTTGTTCGTGCGCCGATTCTTTCAATGATGATTGACAATTCAAATTCAAAAAAGGGCAAATTTAAGCCTTTTTTGCTTTGGTCATCAATATTGACCGCTGTCAGTTTTACATTTATTCCGTTTATACCGCAAGGCTGGATTGAAAACATTTTGTTTTCTTTTAACATTCCGGCTATTTCGATTTTTGGCGTTGCCGCATCTTACATTGAAGTGTCATTTGGTGCTTTAGTGATGTTTTTGCTTGTTCAGATCGGCACATTTTTTAATACTCTTCTCACTCAATGCTTGACAGGAATTGAGCAAACGGTGTCACCCGTATCTCAGGAAAGAGCAAATATCGGTGCCTTCAAAGGCTTAATTTGCAACATTCCGCCATCGGTTGCAAATAGCATTATTCCGCTTGTTGCGGGTATTGTTTTTGCAAGCAGTAAAGACCCTATGAACAATATTGAACTTTATCGTGTTGCATTTCCTATTTGCGGTATCGGTGGTGTTTTATTTGTTTTCTTTACATATTTCGGAGTTGAGGAAAGAACGGTTGTTCATAAGGAATATGTTGCAAAAGTTAAGTTCAGCGAGGGTGCAAAACAGCTTTTTTCAAACAAATACTTCTGGATAATTACAATTTTCAATATCGTTGTCGGCATCAGAGGTAATATCAATATGTACCTTTGGATTTGCAACTACGGCATAGGCGGTCAAAGCGGTGCGTTTGCGCTGACCGTGTGTAATATATTGCTTAACAATGCTCTTGTTCCCGGTATGCTGGTCGGTCCGTGGATGATTAAAAAGCTCGGCAAGAAAAATGTTATGTTAATATCTACTGTCGGCTTTACCATTATGGCATTTATGCAACTTCTTACGCTGAACAGTCTGTACCTCATGCTTGTTGCTATCTTTTTCCAAAACCTTTTCAACGGACTAAGTTATATTGTCAATATTATGGCGTCTGATGTTCTCGACTACCAACAATGGAAAACAGGCAAACGACTTGAGGGCTTTTGGCAAAACTGCCTTTCGTTTGTTATGACTTTTTGCGGTATTTTCACAAGTGCGCTTATGCCCCTGTTTATGAGCTTCGGCGGTGTCGGCTTCGGCGATAATATTGATGTTGCACTTAAAGACGGCACGGTTATGCATAACACATTTGAAAGCGTGACATGGCTCGGCATTATAGCCTCGGTTATTTGCGTTGTGCCGATATTCTTCTATGACCTTTCGGAGAAAAAGCACGCTGATTATATCCGTGTGCTAAAAATAAGAGCAATAGTTGAAAATTATAAAAACAACGAAATTTCAAACGATGATATTGAAAATCTTAAAGAAATTGTCGGCTTCGCAAACGAAAACAACGATACATTTGTACTTGAAGAAATTTCTAAATTCGATTGTATAAATAACATTGTTTAAGGTCGAGAGAGGTAGTTATGTTTTCAAAGAAAAAGTATATTGAATCAATCAATGCAAAAGGAATTTTTAACAATACATACGAAACAAAAATTCCGCAAACGATCATTTCAAGCGTAATACTCAAGCATTTTGAAAAGTCAACCAAAAAGCCGAAGTGCATTTTTATAGGTTGGGACGGTTGCCGCTGTGACTCTATGAAATATCTTATTAAAAGCGACAATGAAAAAGTTAACGGTGCAAACGATAATGCCGTTTTCAGCGCAATATCCGAGGTAAAAAACAGCGGAGGGCTGTATATTTCCTATGTTGGCGGAGAAGAAAATTCCCCGCAGGAAACAAGCACGGCACAGGGCTGGGCGTCTGCTCTTTGCGGTAAGTGGATGAAATCTCCGTGGAAAAACGGTATTGATTGGTCGCTTGATGATGATTATCCAACCGTATTAAAGTTGTTGTCGCAAAAAGGTTTTAAGACTTCGTTTAATGCAATATGGCCTATTCATTTTGACAACACTTACAAAAATGAAATTGCCTTTGCCGAACAAAATGATTTGAGTCAGTATTATTTCAAATTTGAAACCGATTTAGAACTTTTTGAAAATATGAAAGACAGAATAAAAAATGACGACGATTTCATTTTCGGTATATTCGAAAATCCGGATATAAACGGCCATTCAACCGGCTTTGGCGAACGAAATTTTCGCTATGTTTCCGGCATTTGCAACCTTGACAGAATTTCCTATAAATTACTCAAAGAAATCAAAGCAAGAGAATCATTTGAAAAAGAAGATTGGCTTGTTGTTATAGCATCCGACCACGGCGGACATTCAACAAGGCACGGCACACAAAACATTCAGGACAGGACTACTTTTCTTGCTTTATCAAAGCCCGTTGAGGATTTAACGCAATGACAAAATACACATTAGATAATGTAAAAAAAAGCAGGCTTATTGTTATAGCCTTGTGGATTATATATGCCTCTGCATATTTCGGCAGGACCTGCTATTCTACCGCTATTGCATCAATAGTCAGCAGCGGGATTCATACTAAAAGTGAAATAGGTCTTGTAGGCACAGCATTCTTCTTTTGCTACGGCACAGGTCAGATTATAAGCGGTATTGCAGGCGACAGAGTTAATCCCTTTGGGATGGTTTTGTTTGGTGCGCTTGGCAGTTCTGTCTGCTGTTTTTCCATGGCATTTACAAAATCGCTTGCACTTATGGCTGTAATATGGGGAGCAAACGGAATTTTTCAATCAATGCTTTGGGCACCGCTGTTGCGCATATTTTCGCAGACGATAAGCAGTGAACTTCGTGAAAAGGCAGTGCTTAACATTGCACTGTCCTTACCTGTGGGTACTGTGTGTGCATACCTTCTATCAACAATTATAATAAAATATTCAAGCTGGCCTAATATTTTCATCTGCGGTGGCTCAGTAATTCTTGCGGCGTTCATATTTGGACTTTTGTCTCTGCTTTCTGCTGAAAAATGTATGGTAAGAACTATCGTAAAAAATGAAAGAACAGATAAAAATACAAAGTCGGGATTTGTGCCTGTTAGTATTTCATCGGGACTTTTGATAATCGTTATACCTTCTTTTCTTCACGGAATGATGAGAGACGGTATAACAAACTGGGTGCCGACGATGATAACGGAAGAATACGGAGTTTTACCATCATTCTCGGTGTTTTTAACGGTTGTGCTTCCGATATTTAATGCATTCGGTGCATACATAATCACACCGCTTTACAGAAAACTCGGCTGTAACGAAATGAAAACGGCGGGAATTTGCGGGATTTTTGCACTTATACCAATGATGCTGTTGCTTTTCATCGGCAAAATACCTGTTATCGTTTCAATAATTCTTTTGGCACTTACAACGATGTCAATGTATTCCCTGAATTATCTTATAATTTCTCGTGTGCCTGTAAGATTTGCCGAAAACGGACATACCTCAAGCGTAACAGGCTTACTTAATTCTTTTGCATATATCGGGTGCGCTGTGTCATCATACGGATTCGGTGCCGTTTCTCAAAAAGCAGGCTGGAGCGCAGTTATTGTAATCTGGATAATCTCGGCATTATTAACATCCCTCTTTGCATTTTTATCAAATAAAAAATGGAACAAATTTATTGTTGGCAGGTAAGGATATGAAAATTAAAATCATTGCAAAGCCTAAAGAAGTAAAATCAGGAAAATTCAATTATTCGAATATTGAAAGCAATTACGGTGTAAACACACAGTATTTCACAAAGGACGGCAAGTCGTATACGGTTATTGCAGGCGAACTGCATTTTTCCAGACTGCCTCGTGAACGCTGGAGAGAAGCACTCCTCAAGATGCGTGAGTGTGGTATAAACACCGTATCAACCTATGTTTTTTGGAATTATCACGAGGAAATCAAGGGGCAGTTTGATTTTTCGGGCAACAAGGATATTTCTGCATTTCTTTCAATTTGCAGGAATATTGATATGCCCTGTATTCTGCGTATCGGTCCGTGGTGTCACGGCGAAGTTATTAGGGGCGGTTTTCCGAAAAGAATAAACAAATTGACAAAGAAAAGGTACGACAGTCCCAAATATCTTGCCGAGGTTGAGGAATTTTGGCAGGGGTTGTATAAAGAGGTTAAGTCGTTCTTAGACGGAGAAACGGTGATTGGTATTCAGCTTGAAAACGAATACACAGGCTCAACGGAACATATTCGCACTCTCCGAAAAATTGCAGAGAAAATCGGCTTTAAAACACCGTTTTTCACAATGACTGCTTGGCCCTCCGGTAAACCCGACAACGACTTTTTACCTATGGTTGGCGGTTATCCCGATGCACCGTGGACTCATGGAAAAACCGCACTTAAGCCTAACAACCGTTTTGCCATAACTCCTGCAAAAACAGAGGGCGAAATCGGCGGAGATTTGTTCAAAAGCAATCAGGAGCAAAGAGGTGCCTATAATGATGTTCCTTATGCCTCCTGCGAAACAGGACCGGGCAATCAGGCAACACAACACCGTAGACCATATATCGGCGAAAAAGACGGCTACGGTGTCTGTTTTGCTAAATTTGCAAGCGGTGTAAATTGGCTCGGTTACTATATGTTTTGTGGAGGTGCTAACCCGAATGACAGGCTTATGCAGGAGAACAAACTCACAGGTTATCCCAATAATTATCCTATTATTGATTATGACTTTCAAGCACCTATCAGCCGTTACGGTGTTTGCCGTTCTCACGGCGACAGACTTCGTCTTATGCACCTGTTCATCAGTGATTTTGACACAGGAATATCCACAAAACAGGCATATTTTCCAAAATGGAACAGCACAGACCCAAAGGATGTTTCGTTTTTGAAATGTTCCGTAAGAGCAAACAATGACGGCAGCGGCTACTTCTTTGCAGGTGCGTATGAAAAGGGCTTGAAGTACAACGATTTTAAGGATGTTCAAGTTACATTTTCCATACAGGGCAAAACGATAAACTTGCCGAGCATTAATGTAAAAGCCGGCGCAATGTTCTTTTATCCTTTTAATATTAAATTAGGCTCGGTGCAGTTTGATTACATCCTTGCACAGCCTGTTGCAAAAAATCAAAAGGACGGTAAAACTGTTTGCTATTTTGTTCAGTGTGAGGGCATTGAACCAAAATGCTCAATCAACGGCAAGGTGCAGGCTCTGACTCTTGATGAAGAAAACACAATAGATGATGTTACGATTTATGTCATCTCTTACGAAGAAGCAAAGCGTTTTCACTTCATAGACGGCAAGCCTTATTTCCTTGACGGTACAGTCTATTGCGATAACGGAAAAATCCTCTGCGAGCAGGTGTCGGATATTGATTTGAAAAACGAAATCACTTTGATTCAAACAAGCAAAAGAAAACTGCCGTATAACTACTATCTGCTTTCAACAGGCAAGCGTTGCTATTATGAATTAAAACTGCCTAAAAATATATTGAAAGAGCATAAGGATGTTGTGCTTGAATTTGATTTTGACGGTTTGAATTTGCAGGTGTTCAGCGGAAATCAGATAATAAACGACTATTTCAACATAGACAGAAAATTCATTATGAATCTTCGTGATTACAAGGAATATATCGAAAAAGATTCTACGCTGATTATCCGTACGGCACCAAAGACAAAATTCGGCGTGTCAAATGTGTATAACGAAATTGAAATTCCGCTTCATTCCAACGCACTCTCCCTTAAAAGTGCAAAAGTGATAAAAACAGAAGAAGTATAAACAGTGTAAAATGAAGTTCAAAAAGGAGAAAACCATGGTCGAAAAAGTATATCACATTGGATTAACCGTTTCGGATTTAGATAATTCTATTGCATTTTACAGAGATATTCTCGGTCTTGAATTTCAAGGAGAACTCTTGATGGTTGGCAATGAAACGGACAGAATGTTTTGCAGGTCAAATTGTAAAGTTAGAGTTGCTTATTTGAACGGCTCAAAAGCGGTTGATGCACCGCCTATTGAGTTGATTCAATTTATTGATAGCGATATATCCAAAGTTCAATCGGATTTATTCAAAACATCAATTTCCGAGATTTGTTTTTATACAGATGATATTGATTCCGTTTACAAAAAGCTCAAAGAAAATAATGTAGAATGTTTATCGGCTCCACAAAATTTTGATTTTAGTGCAGACGGGTTTGGTAAAAGCAGAGCTTTTTATTTTAGAGACCCAGACGGAATCATACTTGAAATGATGCAATCTGTTTAATATAAAATTTCAAAACTGTTATTTTGAACATCAGTTCATTTTAATGAAATTCATCAACAGAAAAAATTTAGCCTGTTTTCTATAAGTGTTTTAAATGTAATTTGTATTTAAGATAGTCGCAGAAAAGGAAATTGATTAAATATGGATAAGTTTATGCAAGATTTTATCAAAAGAAATCTTCCGCAGTTTATTGATAATTTTGATGTGATAATTACAAACGAAAAGGAAGAAAAATACAAAGTCACGGCAAAGGACGCCGTTGTTACTGTCGAAGCGAGCAACTATATTTGTGCGTGTAACGGAATTTACGATTATCTTAAAGAGTACTGCAATGTTCAGTACTCTTGGTGTGGAACATTTAGCTTTGATTTGAAAGAACTGAAAATGTTTGACGGCGTTTTTGAAAAAAAGATAGACCAACATTTCAGAGTTTATATGAATTACTGTACATTAGACTACTCAATGTGCTGGTGGGATTTTGCAAGGTGGGAAAAAGAGATTGACTTTATGACAATGAACGGCATAAATATGCCCCTTACTCCTATCGGAAGCGAAGCTGTCTGGTACGAAACTTTGCAAGAGTTCAATTTCACAAAAGAAGAAGCGCTCGGTTTCATTTCAGGTCCCGCCTTTTGGGCTTGGCAACTGATGACCAATATCGACAGCTATATTTCATCGAAAAGCGAAGAGTATGTTTATAACCGTCTTGAGCTTGGTAAAAAAATAATTGAAAGATGTGTTGAGTTCGGAATGCAACCGATTCAACAGGGATTTTCCGGACATGTTCCGACATTGCTCAAAGAAAAATACCCTAATGCTGCTATTCTTATGCAAAAAGGCTGGTGCCTTTATCCGAAAACGGCACAGCTTGACCCGTTAGATAAACTTTTCTTGGATTTTGGCAGAGTGTTTTTGGAAAAAACAGAAAAACTTATAGGCAATTATCATTATATTGCCTGTGACCCGTTCCATGAGGGAACGCCTCCGAAGAATACTAAAGAATACATTTGCAAAGTAGGTCAGGTTATTGATAAGCTTTATAAAGATTTTGATGATAAGTCTGTTTGGGTAATGCAGGCTTGGACTATGCACGAAGAAATCGTAAACGCTGTGCCGAAAGACAGAATCTTGCTTCTTGACCTTAATTCGGAAAAAGCGGTTTTGAATCCAAAGGTTGCAGGCTACGATGTTGTTTCGGGTATGCTTCATAACTTTGGCGGTAAGAATGCAATGCAGGGTAAACTCAGAAAGCATTGCGAAAATAAATATCTGACCTCAAAAGAAAAAGGCGCCAATGTTGTCGGAAGCGGTATGTTTATGGAGGGTATTGACCAAAACCCTGTAATTTACGATTTGCAGTTTGAATTGCTTACCGCTCAGCATAAAATAGACATTGCCAAATGGCTTGATAAATACATAACCAGAAGATACGGAAAATACAATGAAAAAATCCGTCAAGCTTGGGATATTTTGCTCAAAACCTGTTACAAGGATGACGGTTACGAGGAAAACGAGGTCGGTTCAACTCTTGCCGCCCGTCCTCAGCTTATGCCAAAGAGAACGGGACCGTGTTGTGTTTCAAAAGTTTTTTACGATACAAAAGAATATGAAAAAGCTGTGGACTTGTTTATCAGCGTCGCTGACGAGTTTGAAAACTCAAGAGGCTATCAGTACGACTTGTGCGATATGGTAAGGCAGTGCTTCAGCAACAGATTTTACGACAATCAAAAGCAATTTTCAAAATATTTTAAGCTTCTGCAAAGAAAGAAGTGCGAAAAGATTGCTCAAACCCAGCTTGAGCTTCTCCTCGATATGGACAGTTTTATTTCGTGCAGAAGCGAAATGACTTTGGCAAAATGGATTTGTGATGCACACAATCTTGCTAAAAACGAAGAGGAGAAAAAATATTTTGATTTCAACGCACGCACTCTTATTACGCTTTGGGGTGATATAAACGGCAGTACATCAGCACTTTACGATTATTCTTGGCGTGAGTGGAGCGGACTTATTAAAGAATACTACTATAAGCGGTGGGAAATGTTTTATGATTACGCTCTTGACTGTCTGAAAAATCACAAACTTTATATATACAGAAACGGAAACAACTATGCACAGAGGGAAAAGTATAGGTCTTTCGCATTTGGTAAAAAGCTAAACAAGTTTGAACTTGAATGGGGAAAAACTTACAGCGAATATGAATACCCAAAGAACAGAAATGTTGTTCCGGAAGCAAAATATTATTGCGAAAAATGGAATTTTTAATAATTATAA
>ERZ791654.893-NODE-893-length-13714-cov-1.867706_pt1 | contig 13714 bp, 10 predicted proteins | sample MGYA00509960_ERZ791654 | MGnify/ENA primary metagenome ERZ791654 (study PRJEB30046, sample SAMN00715198) | human gut metagenome | study: EMG produced TPA metagenomics assembly of the A metagenome-wide association study of gut microbiota in type 2... | reverse complement strand
GAAAAAGCCCTGGAGCATAGTGAAGGATAAGCTCCTCCAAAAGTATATAGGTTCCAGGCACGCCCGGAAGTGCCACAAGTCTTGGAAGCATGCCACTCTCACAAGGTATGATACCGAGTTTCTTCTTGCCCTTTCTCTCAAGTATGGCAAGGGCATATATCTCTCTGTTCTTGAGGAATGGGAATGGCTGTTTTCTTCCAACGATCATCACTGAGAGCAGCGGAAGTATCTCCTGCGCAAAATAACTGTCAAGATACTTTGCGTCAGCCTTCGACAGGTCTGCGTACCTTACCAGTCTAAACCCCTCCGTCTCAACATCTTTCATGAGATTCTCATATATGTTGTCTTTGATCGCATTGAGCTTTGTGACATTCTCAAGGATCGCATCAATCTGTTCCTGTGGGCTGAGCTTTGTCTTGTTCTCCCTCTGATCTCCGGTCAAAAGTTTCTGATCCTCCAGAGAACCAACTCTCACCATGAAGAATTCATCAAGATTTGACTGATATATTGCCAGAAATGACAATTTCTCGCAAAGCGGTGAATTCTCATTCTGTGCCTCCTCCAGCACACGCTCATTAAACTTGAGCCATGAAATCTCTCTGTTGACGTATACGCCCTTTATTGTACTTATATTTGTATCCTGTGCCATTTCTTCATATTCTCCTTTTCTGTTCTTTATTTTTCTTATCAGTCTGATCAGCCAGTTTACCAATTGCCTGTCCTCTTTCTATCTGTTTTATTCTATACATACACATTTATTCTATACATACACAACAAGACGGATAGCCATATGACTATCCCTCTCATCATAGGAGCAGACTCATTATATGCACCCATGTGAGTTGCTGTTCCTTATTGTGGTAATCATTTTCCAGTATCTGTCCCTTTTGCAGCTCCTGTCTATATTACTGTCAATATACGTTCTTTCACATTTGTATTTTGTCATGCCTGAGCACCTGCCTTCACCATGACTTCACTGTCGCTATCCATATTCTCTATATCAAGTTTGTCAAATGTGAAATCGTCGATTGCCTCTTCCGCAATGGATATGCAGTTGTCCGCCATACGGTCCATGCTGTAAAGGAGTGCTGAATAATCCGCTGTCAGGCTTCTCACACATGTGTTTTTCTTGACTCTTGCGAGATGAGCCTTACCTGCCTGTCTCTGGAGCTTTCTTATCTTCTTCTTGTCTGCGGCAACCTTATCAGGAGTTTCGCTGTCCCCAGTAATTATTGCATTCATTGACTCACCGAAAAGTTTCTCTGTCATATCCATACATGCTGTCAGGTCAGCTATCGCAGCATCCGACAGCAGTTGTCCATTGTCCAGGATCTTTTTATACAGGCCATCCACCTCATCGCACCTGTCTGCTATACGCTCTATATTGTTGCTGACCACCATGAGGCCTGCCGCCTGCTCTGCCTGTTTCTCGGTAAGGTTACCACTTGATATCAGCTTTGTGATGAAATCAACTATTATATTCTGAAGCTCCTTGACCTTGTCATGCTCATCCACATATTTGTCACGGATATCTGTAATATTTCTCTTCTCTATAGCATTTTTCATAGCACCTATCATCTTACCCGCATGAACAGACAATCTTGATATTTCTTTTGCGGCCATGTAGATAGCTGCCGCCGGCTGTGACATAGCTTTATCATCGAGGTATTTGGCTACAAAGCCCTCTGAATTTTTCTTGTCCTCACCCCTGATGAACACCTTAACTATCTTCACCATAACAGGTATCAGAGGCAGCCAGATAAGTGTACATGCCACATTGAACGTGGTATGCGCATTTGCTATCTGTCTTGATATGATGTCAAGTTCATCGCCCTTCGGTGATATCCACTGCACAAATGCAGCCAGCGGTCTTATAAGGAACATGAAAAGTATGGTTCCTGTGATATTGAATGTACTGTGCGCGATGGCTGTTCTCTTGGCATTCTTGGACTGTCCTATGGATGCCAGAAGCGCTGTGATGGTTGTTCCAATGTTATCTCCAAAAAGGATAGGTATCGCCCCTGCCAGACCTATGACACTGTGTATTCCGTCAGGTCCAGGCTGTGACGCAAAGTTCTGAAGTACCGCAATGGTCGCCGAACTACTCTGTACAACCAAGGTCATGACTGCACCAAGTACAACTCCGAGAACCGGTATCTCTGACACCTTGCCCATCAGATCCACAAATATCGCACTGCTGGCAAGTGGTTTCATAACACCACCCATGACCTCAATACCTTCAAAGAGAAGTCCAAATGAGAATATGACCATACCAACATTTCTGATCTTTTCCTTCTTGAACACAAAGTTCATAATGAAGCCTATGAATATGATCGGATATATGTAATTACTGATCTTGAACGCCATAAGCTGTGCCGTCATGGTCGTTCCTATATTTGCTCCAAATATTACTGATATAGCCTGTGGCAGACTCATGAGTCCTGCACTTACAAATCCGATGACCATGACCGTGGTCGCCGAACTGCTCTGGAGAACTGCGGTTACAAGTGCCCCCGCCAAAGCTCCCATCAAAGGATTCTTGGTAAGGAATCCCAATATCCTCTTCATCTTTTCTCCTGCTGCCTTCTGGAGTGCATCGCTCATGCTGTTCATTCCATATAGGAACATGGCAAGTCCTCCCAGCAATCCAAACACTATCTTAACTCTTTCGTCCACTGTGTTTCTTTCCTCCTTATGTAAATCTCATCTTAAACAAGCATATCCACATAAGGAAAGGGCCGCTATCCACATGCAGTAAACGAAATGTAAAATCTATGTAAAAAGCAAGAAAAGCCAGCAGACACATTTCTTGTGTATCTACTGGCTTAAATTTCATCACCATAAATTTGCTATTATACTAGCATTTTGTATCGTATTTTTCAATATGCAGGCACGTAAAATTTATGTAAACTGCGATAAAACAGTCTATCCAGTGATAGTATTATAAAGTTAATACCTTTCTCCCATTTTGCTACAGCCTGACGCGAAACACCACATTTTTCCTCCAACTATATAATTCTATCGCCTACTTTTACATGATAAAACCAATTTTACTCATATTCAACCAACTTCTGGTTGCCTTGATTGCAACTCCAGGTTACATTTATCTGCAACTTTTCTAGATGTGACATGAATTAACGCATATATATCAAGTTAATCACTTGATAACAAATAAAAAAGAGGTCTCCACGTTCTGATGCGCACCCGGAATTCCAGATGTATTCCAGTTACATTGATTGGGAGAACCTCTTTTTTATTTTCTTATATTATTCTCTTCTAATTGTGCTCTGGCACTACAGCATAGAACACCAGATCCTCATCGCCGTTGTTCTTCAGACTATGGCTGTGTCCCGGTGGGCAATAATGGCAGTCGCCCGGATTGAGTATCTCCATGGTATCGTCATACTCCATGGTCCCAACTCCTGAGATGATAAATATGATCTCGCTGTTGGTGTCATGTGTGTGAAGTCCTATAGAACTTCCGGCTGGAAGTGTTGCCCTCATGATCTTGTTGTAATTGCCTACGTGCATGCGTGGCTTGAATACGCCTTCGCCGCCCTTAAAGTTCTGAATATTCTGCTCCTCAAGTGAATCAAATGATATCTTCATCCGTTGTCCTCCTTACGAAAAATTCCTGCAAACGCATGAAATGCGCTCCGCGCGGCGTCTGCATGCTATGTCGTCAAGCACACCACACTCTCAAGAAGTCTGTCACAGGCTTCCTCTATTATGTCTTCTTCTATGCCCGAATAATTGATAACCAGTGTGTGGCTGTCCTCCTGCTCTTTTCCGTGGCAGTACTGGCTGAGGCTGGATATGTTGATTCCTGCCGCGGCAGCCCTGTCCACCATCTCTCTGTCCGTGTATGACGTGTCGATCTCCATAAGGAAATGAAGACCTGCATTCTCTTCCTTTATCGTTACCTGTGGATACAGCCTGTGACTCCTGATACAACCGAGTATCCTGTCCCTGCTGTTCCTGTAAAACTTTCTCATCCTGTTGATGTGCTTTTCCAGATACCCCTCCTGGATAAACCTTGTGAGTGTATACTGATCAAAATTCGACACCGTACACGCATAAAAGCTTAGTACATGATTATACCTTACCATGAGCGGTATTGGCAATACCATGTAGCTTATTCGTATGGTTGATGACAAACTTTTTGAAAATGTATTCATGTAAATGACTTTATCAGATGCGTCTATACTCTGAAGCGCCGGGATTGGATTTCCAACCAGACGGAATTCACTGTCATATTCATCCTCTATGATATATCTGCCCTCCTGCTTTGCCGCCCAGCCCAGCAGTTCATATCTCCTGCTCGCCGGAGTGACAGTTCCCGTAGGGAAATGGTGTGACGGTGATATATGCACCACATCAGCCCCGGACCGCTCTAGCGAATCTATGTTGACACCGCTCTCATCCATGTCTATATAACAGCATTTCACTTGATATGCATCGTATATGTGCTGTATCTTCTGATATCCCGGATTCTCCACACCGTATACGCTGTCCCTGCCGAGAAGCTGTATGATAAGACCATACAGATATTCCGTTCCCGCGCCGACTATGATCTGGTTCGGGCTTACAGACATCCCCCTGAACTGATAGAGATAATCCGCAATGGCCTTTCTGAGTTCAAATATACCACCAGACGGTGATCTCTTCATAAGCTTTTCCCGGTCATCCATCATCGTCTCCCTCATGAGCTTCGTCCATGTCGAAAATGGGAAGTTCTCACTGAGGGTGGAATTGTTTACAAAGTCGGCAAAGAACCTGTTCTGGCCAGGGGATTCTGCGTGTTCCCTGATCACATGAGAATGCTCTGTCACATGGTCTTCCGATCGACTGGTATAGCAGGCATTGCGCACTCCCACAACATCCGCATCCTCGGCCTTCACGTCACACACATAGAACCCGCTCTTCGGCTTGGAATAAATATACCCCTCCGCAAGAAGCTGGCTGTAGGCATTCTCCACAGTGACCACGCTCACATTCAGATGAGCTGCAAGTGCCCTCTTTGACGGCAGCTTCTCATGGGCTTTAAGATTTCCTATCAATATGTCATTTTTTATCTCTTTGTACAAATGCTCATAGAGGAAATCCATCCCTCTGTCGTCAAATGAATATGTAAGCATCAACTACTCTCCCAATACTATATCAACGATCTTCTGTGTGTCATGTATGACAAACGGTGCGCCAAGGCTCATGATGAACTTCTCGTCTCTGAATCCCCAGCCAACCATGATGACATCCGTTCCAGAATTTCTTGCTGTGGCAAGATCCACGTCAGAGTCACCTATATACACGACATCCTTCTTCTCAAGACCAAGCATTCTGAGGCACTCCTCCACCATGTCAGGTGCCGGTTTCTTGGCTATGCCAGACTTCTCACCAAGTGCAAAATCAAACATTCCCGGGAAATAGTCAACACACAGATCCTGGACTGCGAAATCCGCCTTGTTGGACACGACCGCAGTCTTCACACCTGCTGCCCTGAGCTTTGCGATGGCATCATGTATTCCGTCATATGGTCTGGTCTTGATGGCACTGTGCTCCTTATAATAAGAAGCAAATGTATCAAACACCTTATCTATCGTTGCCACATCAGTTCCCGCCGGCACAGCTCTCTCAATGAGCTTTCGTATGCCATTCCCAACAAATCTTCTAACCTCATCTATAGTTCTCTCAGGGAATCCATGATGAGCAAGTGCATAGTTTGTACTGTCTGTCAGGTCCTCCAGAGTATTGAGTATTGTTCCATCCATATCAAATATCGCTGCCTTGTATCTCATGTCATACATCTCCTTGTCTTGTTTGTAATTATGCTTATTCCCATTATAATCTGTGAGTTAAGGTTGTCAATCAACAATGATGCCACAAAAAATCCGGCACAGGAGGGAGGTTCCTGTGCCGGACTTTTATATACAAATGAAAGTAATCATCTATCGTATATTTATTCAATTGTTATATACTTTGACTTTGGCTCTTCCGGTTTCTTCTCAATCTTTGGAACTGTGAGCTTAAGCACTCCGTCCTCAAACTTGGCCTTGATATCTTCCTGAGTCAGATCCTTGCCAACATAGAAAGTTCTGCTACCTGAGCCACTGTAACGCTCCTTGCGGATATACTTTGTCTTCTTATCTTCCTCTGTGGTCTCACTCTTTGTAGAAGCGTTCACGATCAGATATCCATCCTTGAGCTCAATCTTCACATTCTCTTTCTTAACTCCTGGAAGATTCATCTCAACTGTGTAGGCATCCTCGCTCTCGGCTACATCAGCCTGCATAAATCCATTCATCTGCGTCTGCTTTGGTGCTGTATAAGTCCTCTCAGGATATCATCTAAAAAGCTATCTCCAATAATACTAGGCATTAACATAAGTCATCTCTCCTTCCAATATCTATCCCCTCTGCCTTTATCGCATCAGGTATATACATGTTAATAATTTCGTTTCCTTTTCAAAGGATCGCTTCAAGGCTTATCGTTAATTTCTATTTAGAAGCTCTTTCCTTTGACTGATTATGTTATACCACTTCTGTTAGCACTCGTCAACACAGAGTGCTAATAAATTTTGTGAAAAATTTGTGAAGTCCACTAATTCAGGACTTCACAACCTCACACATAAAACACCTTTTCATCCTCAAGCCTGAAACATGCAAGTCTTGCGTTCTTTATTCCTATGCTTCTCATCCAGCATCCACAGTCTATGTCATAGAACAAAAAGTCCCGTTCTTTGTCATACCTTCGAAATACCCATCCATCATTATATGCAAATTCTTTCTCTTTGGTCGTAGGAGTATGCCCCGCCACTACCATGCCGTGCATGATGCCGCCATTTGTAAATCCATCACCCCTGGCATTCATATAGAACTCTTCCCTTGAGCTATACATGACCTTAAGTTCCGGCGTATCAAGTCTCCTGATGTATCCGGCATGGACTATTATGCATGTTCTGCCAGACACTTTCGTTTCATATAGATACGGCATGTTCTTTATCCGGTCCGCCCATGCACATAACTGCGAGAAAGTATATCCGGATTCTATCAGCTCATATACCGTCTCACAGCGGTCAAACTTTACGCTGGCATCTTTTTTCGCAAGCTTTTTCATCGACTGGTACAAAGTTTTCGTGTCCTGCAGGCTATCCCTGTCAAGATCCATTTTGTAGCTGATGATCCTCATCGCCTCTATATTCTGTGCAAAGTCCTCATCATGATTGCCTCGTAGCAGAATGACATTTGGCGGAACATTCATTATCCATTCCAGCACCTCAGCGTTCTTTGGTCCCTTATCCACATAATCCCCGGCACATATCAGAGTGTCACTGTCTTCTAAATTTATCTTCTCAAGCATCCGGATCAGCTCGTCATAGCATCCGTGAATGTCCGATATTACATAACTGCCCATATCTATCCTCCAATATCATACTTCATATCGAACATATACCAGACTTATTTCTGTAAATGTCAACACCATCTGAAAGTAAATTCTGAGTAAATGTCTGGTCAGGACATATAATGCTTGTGCTTTCCAATATCGCCAAATAGTCCAGCGCTCATTCATCAAGCATTAGCTTTCCTTTCTTCGCCTTCAACTTTAATCGTTCCATTTGTTCTTTCTCGATCTGTTGAATACTTTTTTCTGGCGTTGGAAGATCTTCAGGCATCGTGCCACCAATCTTTTCTATGGCAGTGCGCACTTCTTTTCCAACATTATAATGAACTGATGTTGCCTTATCAGCGCCTTGTATTTTGTCTTTCCTCAACTTTTCTTCTGTCTGAGATATACGAAACAAGTTTGCGATCAACTCCGTACTTCCCATATAGTCAAGTATTTTTTGCCCAACTTCTAACTGTTTTCTTGAATGGATATCGTCTACATCAAGTCCTCCATACAGACCCATATAACCTGCATTTTGGAAAAAAGCAAATTCTTCATTTGTTATTACTCCAGCATTATGAGCAGTCTCTGCCAACATCTGATTCCACTGCTTGATATCGCCCCGAACCACCAGTCTCCTATTATCCTCATCCAACTCATTAAAATGATCAGCGACTTCCTGTCTGTATGTCTGTATTGCAAAATATGTCTGACCTAAAGCTATGACTTCCTTACGTGGATCTCCATTCTGTACTACCAAATAACATGCATATCGGGATAATTCGTAATCTCTTGTTGGTTTCGACGTAACTCCTGCTTCAACGATTTTGCTGACCTCAGCAAAATCGTCAGAAACCCTATGTCCACTATTCTCACATGCAATCATCGCTCTTTTTATTACCTTTTCAAAATTTCTCCACTGTACATAATCAAGTGCCGGGCCAAGTTCTCTCGCACTCCAATATTCACTTCCATCTTCACGAACATGTTTGATATCTTCACAATTACCATAATAATTTTATCATAGTTACACCTTAAGCACTACTTGATTCCCGTATTTTTTATTATTTACGCCATATTTAGCAGTCTCAATTACTTTCCTACATTTTTCCTGTACCATATAATTCTGACAAATACATACAAAGGAGATCAACTATGGACAACATGCAAACATTGATAAAAAACTATTTGGAATACTGTGGTAAACAGAAATGCCTTGATGAAAAAACTCTGAAAGCGTATAAGATCGATCTAAAGCAATTCTCAGACTATCTTTGCTCATCTGACATCACCAACGTTTCCACCAGTATATTGGAGGATTACATCGGTGAACTTCATAATAAATACAAGCCCAAGACCGTAAAACGTAAAATTGCATCTGCAAAAGCATTTTTTCACTATCTTGAATACAAGGAAATCCTGGATAGAAATCCGTTCAATAAACTGCAGATCAAATTTCGAGAGCCCGTAATATTGCCCAAGACCATTCCACTTCGCACCGTTGAAACAATTTTGTCCACCATTTATGAACAGCTTAATTGTGCCAAAACTATCTATCAAAGAAGGAATTCTCTGAGAGACGCAGCCGTTATTGAACTTTTATTTGCAACCGGCATGCGAATTTCTGAACTCTGTGCGCTGAAAGTCAACGATATCAACCTGTACGATGGAAGCATCCTTATATATGGCAAGGGTGATAAAGAGCGCCGACTTCAGATAGGAAATCCGTCTGTCATAAGTATACTGAACAAATATGAAGTTGATTTTCATTCCGAGATAATGAATTGCAATCACTTCTTTGCAAATCAATCCGGTCGGTCACTGACCGATCAGACTGTCCGCAGAATGATAAATAAATATACCGCTCTTGCCGCAATCGATCTACACATAACTCCACATATGTTCAGACATACTTTTGCAACCAGTCTGCTGGAAGCTGATGTGGACATCCGCTATATTCAGGAAATGCTGGGGCACAGCTCTATCAACATCACCGAGATTTATACTCACGTTGCTCTTGCTAAACAGCGAAGTATTTTGGCAACTAAACATCCGAGAAATAATTTTAATATTTAGTTATGTGAGCAAAGCATATTATCCTTCGGGGGATATGCTTTGTTTTTATTTTGCACCTTTAATCAATCTCGGCAGCGGTGGTATTTATACGGATAATAGGTAATTATCAATTAAACATTTAAAGATAGGATTAAAAATAACATAGTATGAAAACTTCAGATTTATTCAATTTTCAATTTGTTGATCGAAGCAAAGAACAAAAAATAATAAATAACTTTTTTCAAAATATTACTGGAAAAACACTTTGGATAAAAGGGGAAAGTGGCTTAGGAAAGACGGCGTTTTTTAATTATGTTTATAATAATTGGAATAATTATTCCTTATGTTATATTAATGTCAAAACTGAGAGCACGGCAGCCGAAATATTACAAGTTTTTGTGCTTGAATTACAAAAATATAGTGATATTGATTTTTTATCTATGATTAAGAAAAAATACAAAAAATTTTATAATACTGTATATAAAAAAAGCAAGGATGTTACCGGAGAAATATCATCTAACATCAGCAAAGTTATAACAATTATTTTAGATATTGCATATACTGCTGTAACATTACGTGATAAGCAAGTAAGTTCACAGGAAATGATTGTAGAATACATCCGAAATATTCTATCAGATAGAAAAATATGTATTTGTATTGATAATTTTTCTAGATGTGATATTGAAACAGCGGAAATTATCATTAACATTTTTAAACATTTTTATACCTTTGAAAATTTTCGAAGCTGCATTATTACAACATCTGAGGAACTGAATGCTGAGATGCAGCAAATGCTATATCGGGAGTTAAATTATACAGAAATAAAAATAGAATATTTTAATAATTATTTATATTTTACTGAAATTCTCAGTCCTATTTTTGAATTGGAAAATTTTGATACTTCAGACATAGAATATCTATATAAAAAATGTAAAGGAAGTCCTAAAAAACTTTCAACCGTAATTTCTAAATTATTAGAAAAAAATGGTATATCAATTTATGATAATGCAAAAGCAGTAATTGACAAGAAAAAACTTTTTTCAATTTTACAATCAGAAAATATTGTATTTAATTCTGAGGATTTTACTACAGCACAAAAATGGATTATATTTTCATATTTATGTTTAAATGAAAAAGTAGATTATTGCTTACTTAAAGAAATATCATTGTATATAACAAAAAAAATAAATTTATACGTCGCATATAATGACGAAAAATTTTCACAAGAGTTAGAAAAAATAATTGATCATAAAATTTTAGCATATAATTCTGACAATACAATATCGCCCCAACATGATATAGATTATAGAGAATTGCAAAATATTTTTGATGAGTCAGGGTTAAAGCCTTTATTTTCGTATCATACTTTTAACTTTTTGAAAAATAGGAATGATGTTGCAGAATGCCAAAAACTAAGATGTAGACTTGCGTATAACGCATCAATTGATGGGTGGGAAAGACTTAATTTTAGATATGGAAAAGAGTTATCCCATAACAAACAATATTATGACGCTCAAAAGGTGTTTTTTAAATTAAGTAATCACCTTAATAAAATGCATATTATGCAAGTATTATTTATTGCAATTAATTCCTATCAAACTGGTAACTATAAACTTGCAATTAGTCAGTTTAAAACTATATCGCCAGAACAATTGCGCTTTGAGAAGCCTCAATATTATTATTTTTATTATATGGGTAAAAGCTATAATAATATAGGTGATACAATGTGTGCAGCCAATTTACTTGAAAAAGCTCTTGAACATGTTGATATAGACAGTAGAGAATATGTGCAGACATTGAATATGCTACATATGTATTATTATGAAATTGATGAGAAAATCGATTTATCTAAAAACATATTTTTTAAAATAAAAAATGAGTACGAAAATATTTATCCTGACATTTGGGCAAATACGATGCGAGGATGCCACAATTTCATACCTTATGAAAGCGCTATAAAATTATTAAATAAGGCAGAGAATATTTTAAGTAATGATTTAGAAATTGCATATATAAAGACAACGAAAGGATTTCTATATGCTAAAAACGATAAACTTAATAATGCAACAAAAATGTTTGAAGATGCGGCATCAATAATAAAAGTACTGAGAATTCATGAGTATTCATATGCCGCCAATAATTTAGCGATATGTTATATGCTAAATAATAAATATATTGAGGCAAAGGATGTTTTGCAAGAAGCTTTACTATGGAACAGAACAGATTATGGAGATATCGTCTTACAAAATCATTTAATGATGTGTTGCATTAACCTAAATCAACAACAAGAGGCTATACCTTATTATGACTATGTAAATGGCTATGTAAATAAAAACCCTAATGCTGATATAATTATGAAACGGAAATTATATATGAATTTAGCAATAGCAAGCAAGCAACTGGGATTTGAAATGCAAAGTAAAACCTATTTTGATTTATGTGAATCAATAGTTGCAGGGACTTCTAGCGAATGGCGATATTATGCATTAACCCACAATACTAAAAATTGTCCAGTTTCAAAACCGAATGCTAAATGTTCAAATACGTTGGATTTTGACCCTTGGTTTTTAGTGTATGCTCACGATTAATTTACTTTAATCGATCCATAACTGTAGATATATAATACTGTACCATGTTAGAGAAAGTTACATTATTTTTACTTGCAATAAATCCAATCTCACTTGTACTACTGAATCGAGGGGCAGAATTTATTTCAATAAAACTTATATTTTGGGTTGATAAATTTATACGATAATCAATTCGGCAAATATCATGCACTCCTAATGTATGTGCTATCATAACTGATTGTTTTTTTGTTTTTTCAACTATATCTTTCGGTAAGTATTCGTTATCAAGATATAATTTTCTAAGTTTATTTTGCTTTTCTTCAATACCATAGATTGCATAAGGGGAATTGTCAAACAATTCCGCTGTTACAATGTTATTTACAAGGTAGGAATTGGTGTTGCCTATTAAGTAATTTGTTACATCAATTCCTTTAACATACTCTTCTATAATGACTTCATCAAAATTATCGAGTAATTCTGATGTTTTAAGTAGTACTTCATCTTTTGAATGACAAACACAACTGGCAGAAATACCTAGCGAGGATCCAGAACAGTTGGGTTTTACAAAAAGAGGAAAATGCATTTCCTCTACTATTTTTAAGTTGATTGGCATATCATGACTTACAACACATGATTTAGGCATATCAATCCCTAATTTTAGTAATGCTTTTTTGCAAAAGTGTTTGTTGTTCATTATTACAGATTGAAATACTCCTGATCCGCTGTAAGGAACATTTAAAATATCTAATAAAGCAGGGGCTTGTACACGACTATACTGTTGATCCATTCCATCTGTAAAGTTTAAAAAAATACAATTTTCAAATGTTCTCTTTGTGTCAATAGCATTGATTAGTTCTGGTATTCCACCGAAATAATCACAGTCATATCCTAATGAGTTGATGGCTGTAAGTATTTCATTAATATTTTTAATGCTAGGATGATCATTGTACATAGTATTTGTACCCAGATTAGCATAATTAGTATAATTTTCGCGATAATCACATATTAACCAGAATTTCATAATGAGTCCTCCCGATAATTAAATATAATAGAAAAAGCGCTAGGTTCTAAGTTTTTAAGTGTTTGATAATTACCTATTATCCTTCATTATCTATGATATCATTTTAAGTCTAAGAAATCCATACATTATTCCCACAAAATATTTTTGTTACATATATAATAATCACCCTCATACTACCCACCCTTCACAGTCAGCATCTACAAAAACATACTTTCCATCCCCCGAATTACGAATTGTGCTTCCATCACATATATGATAAAATTTATTCAGTTAGTATATTCTAACCCAATGATTAGATTAAATTTGTCAGCCACACCACTGCGGATTCTAATAGGCTGGCATCAGGTTATGGGAGATAAATGAGATGAAACGGGCATATTCAGTATCGAGCTATGCAAAGCTTTACGAAAAGTACTGTAAAGAAAATCTTCCGTCCGAAGCGGATGATATATTCAAAAAGGCTGATGAATATTACAGGGAATTTATGCGCAGGGACATGCCGGATCTCGGCCAAAATATGATGGCTGCCAATATGTATGACTGGTTTACCATCGTATCATTCTATGAGGCAAGCGGTCACAGGCTTGACGGCGAGGTTCTTCTCACCATCAAACGGGATGCCGCTGAAAAGATGAAATTCCTTGGGAAAATAGTGAATGGCAACAAAAGCAACTGGCCATATAAGTTA
>ERZ791654.889-NODE-889-length-13740-cov-2.424626_pt1 | contig 13740 bp, 12 predicted proteins | sample MGYA00509960_ERZ791654 | MGnify/ENA primary metagenome ERZ791654 (study PRJEB30046, sample SAMN00715198) | human gut metagenome | study: EMG produced TPA metagenomics assembly of the A metagenome-wide association study of gut microbiota in type 2... | reverse complement strand
ACCCGCGCCCCCCCCCCAGCCGCAGCTTCCCGCCGGGGGCATAGAACTGCTGGAAGGTCAGAGCCTCCCGGGCCAGCTCCCGGGGCCAGGGGATGGCCACCTCTGCGGCGTCCTCGCCTGCGTTCAGGGCTGCCACGGTGATCTCGTCTCCCAGCTGCCGCCGCAGCACCAGAACGCCGCCCCGGGCGTGGAGATAGGTCAGGTCCCCCTCCTGCATGGACAGGCGCTCCCGCCGCAGCTGCCCCAGCTGCCGGAAGAAGGCCAGCAGCTCCTGGTCCTCCCGGCCCCAGGGATAGGTCCCCCGGTTCAGGGGGTCCTCAAAGCCCTCCATCCCGGCCTCGTCGCCGTAGTACACCGTAGGGGAGCCGGGGAAGCAGTACAGCAGCATCTCGCCCACCCGCAGCCGGGCCTGGCCCTTCTGCCGCTGGGCAGGGGAGAGGCGGTACGCCGCCCGGCCGTCCTTGGTATCCGGCACATCCTCCGCTCCCAGCAGGGTCAGGATCCGGGGCGTGTCGTGGGTGCCCAGAATGTTCAGGGCGCTGTAAAAGGCGGGCCGGGGATAGTGCTCCCGGATGACCTCCATGGTGTCCCGGAAGACGGCGGCGTCGCCGCCCCGCAGCCAGTCCAGGGCCGCCGTCCGGAAGGGATAGTTCATCAGCCCGTTGGTCTCGCTGCCCAGCAGATACCGCCTGCGCTGGCTGTAGGCGATCTTGTTGCTGCCGTCCTCCCACACCTCGCCCAGCAGGAAACTGTCGGGCTTTTCCTGGTCCATGGCGCTGCGAATTTCGGCAATGAAGTCGTCCGGCAGCTCGTCGGCCACGTCCAGCCGCCAGCCGGAGGCCCCCTGCCGCAGCCAGTGCCGCACCACGGAGTCTCCGTCCCGGATGATGAACCGGCGATAGCTGTCCGCGGACTCCTGCACCGCCGGCAGGGTCTTGATGCCCCACCAGGCGTCGTAATCCTCCGGCCAGGGGTGGAAGGAGTACCAATTATAATACTGGGACTCCCGGCTCTGGGCCGCCCCCAGCTCCGGATAGAATCCCTGGGTGTTGAAATATCGGCTGTTGCTGCCGGTGTGGTTGAACACTCCGTCCAGCATCACCCGGATGCCCCGGCACCCGGCCTCCCGGCACAGGGTGCGGAAGTCCTCCTCGGTGCCCAGCATGGGGTCAATGCGCCGGTAGTCCGCCGTGTCGTACCGGTGGTTGCTGTCGGACTCAAAAATCGGACACAGGTACAACGTACCTACTCCCATACTCTGTAGGTAGTCTAATCGGGAGGTGATCCCCGCCAGACTGCCGCCGAAGAAATCGTTGTTGCGGATGATCCCCTGGGTGTCGGGCCGCCACACCGGGGTGTCGTCCCAATCCTGGTGGACCACCCGGTCCCCCACCATCCCGGCGGGGTCCGGCACCCGGGTGCGGCAGAACCGGTCCGGGAAGATCTGATAGGTGATCCCCCGGCCAAACCAGGCGGGGGTAGGGCGGCTGTCGTCATAAACCGTCAGCTGCCACCGGGCCTGGTCGTCGAAGCCGTGAAGGCCGTATAGCCTTTGCCCCTCCGGATACGAAAACCGGAAGGCGTACCACACCAGCTCCGGCTCCTCCGGGGCGGTGTATACCCCCTGCCACCGGCCATCATCGCCGGGGGACAGGGCCACCTCCTGCTCCGTACCCGCAAATTCCCGCCGCAGGAGCAGCGTCACGCCGGTAACGTTTTCATCCCCCGGTCGAACCGCGAAACGGACAGTGGCGCCGCACACGGCGGCGCCAAAGGGGGACTTATATTCCGTATCGCGGGAGTCAAAGATCTTGCTCATGGAATGCCTCATTTCAGCAGGGTATTTTCGCCGATGACCACGGCGCCGATCTCCTCCTGGGAGAAATAGGAGTTCACAATGTCCACGGCGGTGGAGGCCAGGGCCGCACCGGAGCCGCCCTTCTCGATGACCACGGCCACGGCGATCTGGGGATCGTCATAGGGGGCGAAGCACACGAACACGCCGTTGTTGGTATTGGCGATACCGGTTTCCGCGGTACCGGTCTTGGCGCCGGCGGACACCACGCAATTGGAGAAGTAGTAGGACAGGCTCCCGGTGGTCAGGTTGTGCATGCCCTCCTTCACCGCCTGCAAGGTGCTGTCGCTCATCTCCACGGTGTTCAGCGGCGCCTTGTCATAGGCGTAGATCACCGAGGAGTTGTCGTAGGATTTCACGTTTTTCAGCAGATGGGCCTCATAGTGCTGGCCGCTGCCCACCAGGGTGGCGATGTAGTTGGCCAGCTGCAGGGGCGTGAACAGGTCATAGCTCTGGCCGATGGCGGCGGTCAGGGTCTGGCCGTCAGTCCACTCCAGACCGTTGCGTTCGGCAAACTCCGGGGTGGCCATGGAGCCCTTGGCCTCGGCACTTCCCGCCCCGCCGATCTCGATGCCGGTATACTCGCCCAGACCGAACTGCCTGGCGTAGTCCGCCAGGGTCTTGATACCCGTCAACCGGCCCACCTCATAGAAGAAATAGTTGCAGGACACGGTGATGGCCTGGGACACGTTGACCCGTCCGTGGGTGCCGCCGTACTCGTTGTAGATCCAGCACCGGGGCTGGGGAGATTTGTAGTAGTCATACACGCCCCGATCCACAATGGTGGAGGAGGGGGTGATGATCCCCGACTCCAGGGCCGCCACGGCGGTGCAGGGCTTAAAGGTGGAGCCCGGGGCGTATGCGCCGCCGATAGCCCGGTTCAGCAGGGGAGTGCCCACGGTGTCGCTGACCAGCTTGCTGTAATCCTGGTCAAAGGTGGACAGGTTATAGGTGGGATAGCTGGCCATGGCCAGCACCTCGCCGGAGCCTACCCCCACCACCACCGCCGCGCCGCCCCGGACAATGCCGTCCTTGGCGGTCATGGCCTGGATGGTCTGGGCCAGGGACTTCTCCGTGTCCTCCTGCACGTCGATGTCCAGGGTCAGGGCCACGGTGCCGCCGGGCTGAGGCTCCTTGGTGTAAAGCTCGCCGGTGATCTTCCCCTCCTCGTTGGTGGTGATGATCCGGGTGCCCTTGGTGCCGTGGAGATAGGACTCAAAGGCCTTCTCCACGCCCTCCCGGCCCACCAGGGAGTTCATGGAGTAGCCCTCCATGTCCCGATAGCCGGTGACGCCGTTTTCCGGGTCGCCAACCCAGTCCTCGTAGTAGATGGGGCTCAGCCGCCCCAGCACATGGGCGGCATATTCGGTGTTATACACCCGGGCGGAGGAGGTGCCGGTGGATACCCCCTGATACTGGCCGTCCGCCGTCTGGCTGATCAGCTCCACGGACACGTCGTCGGCAAAGACGTACTGTGCGTCCGTCAGACTCTTCACCGCCAGCTCATACCGCACCCCGGCGATGGTCCGGGCCTGGTCGTCGGTATAGCTGCTGTCGATTTTGAACAGCTCCCGCAGCTTGGCCATGAACCGGTCCGGCTGCAGGGTGGGGGTCACCTGGGACAGCTTGGAATAGGGGATGCTCTTGTTCTTCAGGAACAGGGCGAAGCCCTCGCTGTCCTGGGCGTCGGTATAGCTGTAGGGCGCGGTTTTGCTCAGGGGCAGGGTATCGTTCCAAACGGTGTCGTTCTCGGTGCACAGGTCCGTCAGCCGCAGAATGGCGGCGTTCAGGTCCTGGTCATTCTCAAAATCCTTGGCGGAGAAGATCAGGGTATAGGTCAGCCGGTTGGACACCAGCACCTTGCCGTTGCGGTCGGTGATGATCCCCCGGGAGGCCTCCACCGTCTCGCTGGCGGCGTTGCTGGCCAGGGACTTGGCCCGGTTTTCCTCCCCGTGGAGGATCTGGGTATAGTACATCACCCCGGCGAAGGCCAGCAGGCACAGGCCCATCAGCCCCGTCAGCGCCCAGATGCGGACCCGCATCGGGTCAAATGCGTTTTTCTTCATGGCACGCCTCCTATCTCAGGATCCGGTTGTGCACGCTGCGCAGCAGCAGATACACCAGCGGCGACAGCACCACCGTCACGGCCAGCTCCCGCCCCGTCAGCGACAGGGCGGCGCTCAGCTCCACCCCCTGCCGGAAGGTCAGCAGCACCGTGTGCAGCAGGTCCGTGATCACCAGGGCCAGAGCCGCGCACAGAACGGCGCACAGGAATCCCTGGCTCAGAAGCCGCTTGGCGATCATCGCCGCCGGCAGCGCCGCCGCCAGAAACGCCAGGGTATAGAAGCACGGGATGACCCCCGGCATAGTCAGGTCGCACAGCAGGCCGAAGATGCCGCCGAACACGGCCCCCTCGGCGGGACCCTCCAGCATGGCCATGATCCCGGCGATCACCGGCGGCAGAAACGGGTGCACCGCCCACACGGAGATGCGGTTGAGCACCAGGGACTGCACCAGAACCAGCAGCAGCACCGCCCCGGCGTAGTACAGCCATTTGAAGAACATATCCCGTTGGTTCATGGATTGATTCATGGCCGCTCCTCTCAATCCACGATGGTGAAGTCCGTGATCACGAACACCTCCACCAGCTGGGTGATATCGGTTTTGGGGATGATGGTGGCGTAGCGGGTCAGGCCGTTGTCATCGGTTTTGATCTCCTCCACGGAGCCGATGACCAGTCCCGAGGGATAGTAGCCTCCCAGGCCGGAGGTGACGATCATGTCGCCGTTGATGAGGCTGGATTCCCCCTCCAGGTACGACAGCTTCAGCTTTCCCTGCCCCATCAGGGCCAGGTCCCCCATGGCCACCGTCACCTCGCCGGTGCGGAACACCAGGGCCCCCAGCTGGGAATCCGTGTCCAGGATGGTGGTCACGGTGCACCAGTTGGCGCCCGCCTCGGTGACCACACCCACCAGATAGCCGTATTGATCCACCACGCAGTCGCCGATGGCCACGCCCAGGCCGGTGCCCTTGTTCAGGGTCAGGGTCCTGGACCAGTTGGAGGTGCTGCGCTCGATGACCCGGGCCGCCTCAAAGGTGAAGTCCCGCCGCTGCTGCCGCAGACCGTTCAGGTCCCGCAGCCGCTGGTTCTCCTCGCTGTCGGTCTTGGCCTGGCGCGCATCCTCCTTCAGCTGGGCATTTTCCTTGCGCAGCTCCTCGATCTCCTGGCGCAGGGATTCCACCGTCTCGAATCGCTGGCCGATGTTCTGGAACCATCCGGCCACGGCGGAGCCCGCCGCCCGGAAGGGATAGGTGACCACCCCGGCGGCGTTCTGCAAAAAGCCCGTCTGGTTGCTGACGGCGCTGGCGATACACAGCCCCACCGCCACCACCACCACGGCGGCCAGCATCATAATGCCGTTTTTCTGAAAAAATCGTTTCATAGCGTATTCCTTATCGTCGAGTTTATCAAAAAAGCCTTTTTTGATAAACTGGTCACAGCAGCGTCACGCCGAACTCCGCCAGCATCCGGCTCAGCAGCAGCACCGGCAGACCCATCACGTTGAAAAAGTCCCCGTCAATGCGCTCCACCAGCAGGGCCCCCTGGCCCTGCACGCCGTAGGCTCCGGCCTTGTCCATGGGCTCGCCGCCCCGGATATAGGCCATCAGCTCCTCCCGGCCGGCGGGCCGGAAATACACGTCTGTGGACTGGGCCCGGGTCAGGGACCGCTGTCCCTGCCGCAGGGTAACGCCGGTGCACACCGTGTGCCGCCGCCCCGCCAGGTCCGTCAGCATCCGCAGGGCGTCCGCCTCATCCTTGGGCTTTCCCAGCCGCTGCTGGTCCAGAAACACCATGGTGTCGGCGGTGATGACGATCTCGTCCTCCTCCGACGGCACCGCCTGGGACTTCTCCCGGCTGATATACGACACGATCTCCGGGGGCGTCAGCCCCTGGGGATACCACTCCTCCACCTGAGGAACCCGCACGGTGAAATCCCGGATGCCGATCCGGGTCAGCAGCTCTTGCCGCCGGGGGGAACCGGAGGCCAGCACGATCCTTGCCATGGCCTCACCTCCCGGTGGAGCCGAAGCCGCCTGCGCCCCGCTCCGTCTCGTCCAGCGCGTCCACCTGCACCAGCTCCGGCCGCACCACCGGCACCACCATCAGCTGGGCGATGCGGTCCCCGGGCCGGATGGTATAGTCCTCCCCGGACAGATTCATCAGCCCCACGGAGATCTCCCCCCGATAGTCGCTGTCGATAACGCCCACGCCGTTGCTCAGGCCGATCCCGTGCTTAAAGCCCATGCCGCTGCGCACAAACACCAGGGCCACATAGTCCGGGGAGGGCAGAGCGATGGCGATCCCCGTGGGGATGCCCAGCTGCTGGCCCGGGGCCAGGGTCACGTCCTCCTCCATGCACGCGCACAGGTCCATGGCCGCCGCTCCCGCCGTCTTATACTGGGGCAGCGGGAACTCCCGGCCTATTTTCGGCGACACCGCCTTGATTTTAAGCTCCATTGTACCACTTGCTCCTATTAAATATGAAAACAAACTGTGAAAAGATTGTAAAGGTTGATAACCGGGCGTATTTATTCCACGCCCCGGTAGAACAGGCCCCGGGTCAGCTGGTCCGGCCGGTAGTCGCTGCGGCCCTGATAGGCCTGCAGCACCCGCGCGCACTCCTCCGGCGGCTCCGTGGTGAACCGCAGCCGGGCCCGGGTCAGCCCCAGCTGCCGCCACTCCGGCTTATCCGCCAGGAACAGCACCTTACTGTTCTCGATCTCGCACCGGTGGCCCCACTGGCCCACCAGGGGGAACTGTGCCCCGGTGCGGTCCACCAGGACATTCTCCTGGCCGCACCGGCAGGCAGGGGAGCGATCCGCATAGTCCCGCCCGGCGTCCCGGCAGCCCAGCTGATTGCGGATGACGCAGTTTTCTGTGATCATCAGCGGCAGGCGGCCGTATACCACCGCCTCGCAGGGCAGAACCTTCCGCAGGTCCCGGAGCTGCTGCCACCGCAGCTCCATGGACATGGCGGCGGACTCCAGCCCCAGCTCCTTCCAGAACAGCAGGGACTCACTGTTGAAAAGATTCAGCCCCAGGTCTCCCCACAGAGGCAGACCCAGACTCTCGGCAATGGGCAGGTGCCCCAGATTGCCGATGGCCACGGCGGACAGGTGCTCCCGGTGCTGCTGCAAAAGCGCCCGCAGCGCCGCCTGGTCCTCCGTCCGGAAAATCCGGGGCGGAACGGCGCAGATATGGGTCATCTCTGCCCAGCGGTCCAGGTCGAGCTTTTCCAGAAGCTCCGCCGGAACATACACCGTCTCACACTGGGCCAGGGGCTCCGTCAGCTGCTCCGGCCGCATAATCGAACAGGTCAGCACCGGCGCGTCAGGTCCCGGCTGGGCCTGGGGCAGGGGAGAGGGGGTACCCGTCCGCCGCACCGGCGGCTGGGCCAGGGCGGCCTCCAGGCCCTCCAGAGCCTGCCGCCGCAGGGCGTTCACGGCGCTGGCCGGCAGCATCAGCCCCTCCTCCAGCTCCACCCGGGTTTCCCGAGGCCGGAACACTGTGCCGCCGGTTTTCTCCAGCCGGGATTGCAATTCCTCCGCCGTCAGGGCCCGGTTCCGGGCCTCCTCCGGGGTGGGACCCTCCGCCCGGACGACGTGTCCCCCGGCGCTGGCCGTCAGGGATACCGGCTCCCCGGCCCGCAGGGTGCAGACCATGTCCACCGGTACCCGGCGACTGTCCTCCCTGCTGTACCCGGCCTTGGCCCGGGCAAACAGCTCCTTGGGCTCCGGTGCGTTCTCTGGCCGGGTGCCGAACATCTCCGGCCCGGTGCGCCCCTTATAGTATCCGTCGGTGAAGCCGCTGCGGGAGAAGGCGGCCTCCAGCTGCCGGGACTCCTCCCGGCTGGGCCCCCGCTTCTCATCCAGCAAACGGCGATAGATCCCCGTGATCACCGCCACATATTCCGGCCGCTTCATGCGGCCCTCCAGCTTCAGGCACGCCACGCCCATCTGTTCCAGCTCCTGCACATAGTCCGCCAGGTTGGCATCCTTCAGGCTCAGGGGATGGCCTCCGGCGGCCTTTTCGTTGACGCCGTAGGGCAGGCGGCAGGGCTGGGCGCAGGCTCCCCGGTTGCCGCTGCGTCCGCCGATCACGGCGCTCATTTCGCACTGACCCGAGTAGCACATGCACAGGGCCCCGTGCCCGAACACCTCGATTTCCGCGGGACAGCCCCGGGTTATGGTGTGGATGTCCCGGCGGCTCAGCTCCCGGGCCAGCACCACCCGCTCCAGGCCCAGCTCCGCCGCCCGGCACGCCCCGCCCAGGGTGTGCAGGCTCATCTGAGTGCTGGCGTGGAGGGGAACATCGGGCGCAATTTCCCGGGCCACCCGCCAGCTGCCCCCCGCCTGGCTGAGAATGGCGGCATCCCCCATGTCCGAGGCTTTTTTCAGGGCCTCGGCGGCGGCAGGCAGCTCCCGGTCCGTCACCAGGGTGTTCAGGGTCAGATACACCTTCACCCCCCGCAGATGGCAGTAGGCCACGGCCTCCCGGAACTCCTCGTCCGTGAAATTCCGGGCGCTGCGCCGGGCGTTGAGCCCGCCGAAGCCCATGTACACGGCGTCTGCCCCGTTCTGCACGGCGGCCACCATGGCCTCCCAGCCCCCGGCGGGGCTCAGCAGCTCCATCATTGGCCCCGGCCCTGCTGGGCCTTGAACAGCTGGCGCTTCAGCTCCGAGGCCTCATTCTTGGCCTGAGTGGCCTCGTCCAGATAGTTTTTCACCTGGCGGCGCAGATTCTCCGCCGCCGCCTGATTTTTCAGCAGCTCATCCGCCAGGTTCACCGCCGCCAGCACCGCCGCGTCCGTCTGGCTCACGTGCAGGGCATCCAGCACCTGGCGCATCTTCTCGTCCACCAGTGCGCCTACCTTCTCCATATATGCCGCGCTCTCGTCTGCCACCAGGGTATACTCCTGGCCGCAGATGTTCATTGTCACCTTATTTGCCATGTCATCCTCCTATTTATGTAAACCGCAAAAAGAGTCATACCGATACAGAATCCATTATACCACAAAATCCCGCCGGGAAAAGCCTTTTCTGCCGAAAAGGAGAATTTTGTGAAAAACCTGCCTGGGCGGCTTTACGAACCGGGGGATTTCGTGTAAAATAAAGGGGTTCCGAAGGAAACAGAAGGGAGGGCGCGGCTATGAGCGGCTATATCCTGCGGGAAAATGACCCCAGCATCGTGCTGACGGCGGACCAGGTGGACCGCCTGGTGAAAAACGGCGACGGCGACGCCGCGCTTTTATACCTGCTTCTGATGCGGGCGGACCGGGGCATCACCGAGCAGGAGCTGCAGTCCCGGCTGCGCTGGAGCCAGCTGCGGCTGAATGCGGCGGAAACGGGCCTGCAGCGGCTGGGCCTGATCCAGCGTCCGGCGGAGACGCCGCCTCCGGCCCCGGCGGAGGAGCGCCCGGTATACAGCGCCCAGGACCTGGCGGCCCTTCTGGAGGACGACCGCTCCTTCCGGATGCTGATCCCCCAGGTGGAGGAGAAGCTGGGCCGCAAGCTGAAAACCGCCGACCTGCAGGTGCTGGCGGGGCTGTATGACGACCTGGGCATGCCGGCGGACGTGATCTATCTGCTGGTGAACCACTGCATCACCCGGTCCGAGGAGCGCTACGGCCCCGGCCGCCGCCCCACCCTGCGCCAGATCGAGAAGGAGGGCTACTACTGGGCCCGCCAGGGCCTGTTCGACCAGGACAGCGCCGCCCGCTATCTGAAAACCTGGCGCGATAAGCAGCAGGGCCAGTCCGCCTATATGCAGGTGCTGGGCCTGGGCCAGCGCCGCCCGGTGACCAGCGAGGAAAAGTACATCTCCGATTGGATGGACAAGGGCTTCCCGCCGGAAACGGTGGCCCTGGCCTACGACAAGACCATATTCTATAAGAAGCAGTTAGAGTGGCGGTATCTCAACGGCATCCTCCGCCGCTGGCACGAAAACGGCTGGCACACCCCGGAGGAGGTCCAGCAGGGCGACGCCGGAAAGCCCGCCCAGCCGTCCCCGAAGCCGGACAAGCCGGATCAGGACAACTCCCGCATGGAAAAATACATGAAGTGGTAATATAAAGCGGTAAAGGAGGGAACCCCATGCCCTACGACGGAAAAATTCTCAGCCGGGCCATGGCCCGCTTTGACGAGGATAAGCAGCGCCGGGCCCGGCAGTTCCGGGAGCGTCAGCAGCAGCTGTTTGCCCGGGAGCCGGAGCTGGCGGACATCGACCGCCGCCTGCGCGGCACCATGAGCCAGATCATCACCAGGGCCCTGAAGGGGGGCCGGGACCCGGTGCCTGCCATCCACGCCATCCGGGACGAGAATCTGGCCCTCCAGCGCCGCCGGGGGGAGCTCCTTACGGCTCTGGGCTATCCTGCCGACTATCTGGAGGAGAAGCCCCGGTGCGCCCGGTGCGGCGACGCCGGGTTCCTGCCGGACGGCTCCATGTGCGCCTGCCTGCGCAGCTACTACGCCCGGGAGCAGATCGCGGAGCTGTCCCACTTGCTGGTCATCGGCTCCCAGAGCTTCGACACCTTCCGCCTGGACTACTATTCCACGGACCGGGGCGGCCTGCCCCGCTCCCCCCGGGAGGCGGCCCAGCGGAATCTGGAGATCTGCCAGTCCTTCGCCCGGGACTTCCGCCCCGGGAAGCAGAATCTGCTGCTGTTCGGCGCGCCGGGCCTGGGCAAGACGTTTCTGTCCGCCTGCATCGCCCGGGTGGTCAGCGAGGACGGCTTCTCCGTGGTGTACGACACGGCGGGGCATATTTTCTCCCAGTTCGAGGCCGCCAAGTTCCGCCGGGACGACGTGGACGAGCCGGACGAAAGCGTGGAGCGCTGCATGGCCTGCGACCTGCTGATCCTGGACGACCTGGGCACCGAGATGACCACCGCCTTTGTCCAGAGCGCCCTGTACCAGCTGCTCAACGGCCGCCTGCTGGCGGGAAAAAGCACCATCATCAGCACCAACCTGGACCCCGACCAGATCGGCCGCCGCTATTCGGCCCAGATCATGTCCCGGCTGGAGGGGGAGTTTGAGCTTCTGCCCTTCACCGGCCAGGACATCCGCCTCCTGAAGCGGGAGCAATAGAAGTCTCAAGAAATCCTGCGCGGCTTACGCCGTGCAGGATTTCACAGCTTCTCAAAAAAGCCTTTTTTGACAAGCTGTGTGCGGTTTTTCAGAACTTTTTAAGTTCTGAAAAACCTGTGATTGCAAACGAAAGACACCCCTGATGGGTTTCTTTCGTAACTATCTTCCTTTCCGATAGCGGGAGAGTCCCATTTTTTCGGCGGCCTGTTTTTCCGTCTGGCAGATTTTCCATATTTTACCGCCTGCATTCACAAAGATTTAATATTTTTTTTGTTGCCATTTTGTAACTTTTTGTTTATAATGTTTCCGTGAAGTAAAAAAAGGCCGAATGACGACGCCTGTCAAAGGGCATCGTGTGTGCATACATCGAGGTATTATCCCATGATCAGAATGACAAATGTTGAAAAAACATACGAAAATGGCACCCATGCGTTAAATGGCATTTCTTTTGAGATTCAGGACGGGGAATTCGTGTTCCTGGTGGGCCCCTCCGGCAGCGGAAAGTCCACCATCATCAAGCTGCTGACCGGCGAGCTGGTGCCCTCCCGGGGCCGGGTGATGATCAACGGCTTCTCCATGAGCAACATCACCCGGCGTCAGATTCCCCTGATGCGCCGCACCGTGGGGGTGATCTTCCAGGATTTCCGCCTGATCGGCAACAAAACCGTGTACGACAATCTGAGCCTGGCCATGCGGGCGGTGGGGGCCTCCGCCAGGGAGATCAAAAGCCGCATCCCCTATGTGCTGGGCCTGGTGGGGCTGGACGGCAAGGGCCGCCGGTTCCCTGATGAGCTGTCCGGCGGCGAGCAGCAGAGAGTGGCCATCGCCCGGGCCCTGGTGAACAATCCCAGCACCATCGTGGCCGACGAACCCACCGGCAACCTGGACCCCGCCCGCTCCCTGGAGATCATGACCCTGCTGGAGCGCATCAACGCCCTGGGCACCACCGTGGTGGTGGTGACCCACGAAAAGAGCCTGGTGAATCATTTTGACAAGCGGGTCATTATGATCGACCACGGCGTGGTAGCCGCCACCGGCGTGGGCAGATACGAGGTGGCCGCCCATGCGTAATTTCCGTTATTTCTTCCGGGAGGGCGTGGGCAATATGCTGTCCCACGGGTTCATGTCCTTTGCCGCCATCGGCGTCACCGTGGCGTGCCTGCTGATTATGGGCACCTTCTCGCTGGTGGCCTACAACGCCAACATCAACCTGCAGGACCTGCAGAAGGAGAACGCCGTGGTGGCCTTCGTGGACGAGAGCCTCACGGATGAGGAGGCCCAGGGCCTCCAGTCCCAACTGTCGGGCATCTCCGGCGTGGCGGACTGCACCTTCGTCTCCCGGCAGGAGGCCCGGGACGAATATGTGGACCAGTATAACGAGGACGACCTGTACAGCGACCTGGACCCCACCATCTTCCGCCACCGCTATGTGATGCACCTGACGGACCTGAAGCTCATGGACCAGGTGGTGCAGCAGCTGGACGAAACGGAGGGCATCGCCAAGGTCCGGGCGGACCAGGACATCTCCAACGGCTTCATCACCGTCCGCAACATCGCCAGCGTCATCAGCATCGCCCTGATCGCCATTCTGCTGATCATCTCCGTGTTCATCATTTCCAACACCATCAAGCTCACCACCTTTGACCGGCGGGACGAGATCGCCATCATGAAAATGGTGGGGGCTACCGATGGCTTCATCCGCTGGCCCTTCGTGTATGAGGGCCTGCTGCTGGGACTCATCGGCGCGGTGGTGGCCTTCGGGCTCCAGTGGCTGCTGTATGCCGCCGTATCCCAGGGCATCGCCAATTCCGACACCATGCAGCTGCTGCGGGTGGTGGACTTCCGTCAGATCTGGGCCCCGGTGGCGGCGGTATTCGCCGGGGTGGGCATCCTGGTGGGCGTGGGCGGCAGCCTCACCGCCATCCGAAAATTCCTGCGGGTATAAAAAGAGAGGAGACCGTCATGAAACAGAAAATCAAACGCCTGACCGCCCTGGTGTGCGCCGTGGCCATGATGGCCGCCCTGTGTCTGGCCCTGCGGCCGGTGGACACGGCCGTGGCGCCCGGCCTACGGCGCCAGTCTCAATGACCAGCTGGCCGAGACCCGTGCCAAAAAGCAGGAGATCCAGCAGCAGCTGGACCAGATCAAGTCCGACAAGGCCAAGGCCCTGGAGCAGAAGGAGCTGCTGGACCAGCAGGCCGCCGTCATCGCCCAGCAGATCGACCTGCTGGAGCTGCAAATCAAGGACACCCAGGACCGCATCACCGAAAACGAGGCCCAGGAGGAGCAGCAGTATCAGCTGTTCTGCCGCCAGGTGCGGCAGGAGGAGGAGCGGGGCGCCGTTTCCTACTGGTCCGTGCTGTTTAAGGCCACCGGCTTTGCCGACCTCCTCAGCCGCATGGACTTCATCAACGAGATCGTGGAGCATGACCAGAGCGTCATCGACCAGCTGCGGGCCCTGCGGGAGCAGCTGGCCCAGGATAAGGCGGACCTGGAGCAGCAGCAGGCGGAGCCTACCGCCAGCAAGACAGAGCTGGACGCCCAGGTGGCCGAGGCTACCCGGGTGTTTGAGGAGTATGCCGCCAGCGAGGCAGGCCAGCAGGCACTGCTGAACCAGCAGGCCGCCCGGGAGAAGGAGCTTCAGGAGGAGATCCGCAAGTCCGAGGAAGCCAACCGCAACAACCAGACCGCCGTGGGCGGCTTCATCTGGCCCACCGCCAGCCGCCTGATCCCCGGGA
>ERZ791654.862-NODE-862-length-14042-cov-1.926217_pt1 | contig 14042 bp, 12 predicted proteins | sample MGYA00509960_ERZ791654 | MGnify/ENA primary metagenome ERZ791654 (study PRJEB30046, sample SAMN00715198) | human gut metagenome | study: EMG produced TPA metagenomics assembly of the A metagenome-wide association study of gut microbiota in type 2... | reverse complement strand
ACCATACATATATAAACATACTACTTTATAAGAGCCGTATTATCCCACATAGGAAAAATAGAATGAATCAATCTTTCTTTATCAAAATTTTTCCGGTATACTTCATTATTTACTAAATCTCTATAACTATAGATATCCGCACTATAATCTTCACCAACAAATTGAAGCCGATTATTTATCTTCTGATTACAAACATATTCTAATAGACTAGCTGCCTGAAATTCTACAGCCGCATCAAATCCCATTTCTAAAATGTTATAAGGCTCTGGCGCCCGCCAAACACCAATTAGATAAATATCTCCGTAACCATGTTTAAAACAATACTCACGCCAATATTCTATTACCTCTCGAGGCTCCGGTATATCTTGGGGTTTATAAATCACAATAACCTTTTTCCCATTAATAGTATAATAACGATCATCATCTAAATATTTTACAAAATCTTTTATAAAACTCTTATAACTTTCTACCGTATGACGTTGTTGTACTAAAGTAGTTTCCGCACTTCCAGAAGAAAAAGTACTCTTCCAGCTTTCATTAGCCCAACACAAGCAAAAAGGTAAATCAATATCTTTATTAGTAAAAAATAAATCTAATGGTTTATCTAAAAGTCTACGTCCATCAAACCAATAATAATAAAAACAAAATCCATAAATGCCGTACAATCTTGCTAACTCAGCCTGACGAAGAAAATTGTCTTTTATCCGCAAATCATAAAATCCCAATTCTCCAGGCAAGCGTGGTTGGTAATGCCCTACAAACTCCGGAACTGCTCTGCAAACATTATTCCACTCAGTGACCCCCTTCCCCCACCACTCATCATTTTCTTTTGTTGGCGTATATTGTGTCAAATAGAAAGCAAATAACTTTAAATCATTTTTTTGTCTATTAAAAGAATTCGGGTTTAGTTTCCGGTAATCCTTTGCTTGCATTGTAGGAATGTTCAGCACCTGATCTCGATAAGAAAGCAAAACTTCTTCCATATTATTTTTATCTATCGTTTGGTTATCTTGTTTTACAATTTTTCTAATTTTAAAAAATATTTTCTCTTTTTCTTCCACCGAAAGTCCCGGTATTGACCAAAAAATAGATTTAAATAGTTCTAGCATATTTGCATCTCCCTATATAATTTCCGATAATAGTCTTTTAAAATATAAAAAAGAAATATAAAGAACAACGACTCTCATGAACTTTTTATTCCCATCATATAAAATATCAAAAGGATGGCTCCAGTTCGCATCACCTATAAAACAACAATCCTTCATCCGTCTCGATATAATAAATAATTACCTACAGCCATCACCAGGATTCTTCCGTTATATGCCTCAATTCACTACCTATCATATTTTTCTCCTGTAGATTCATACCAAAACTGTGCATGCCCCCAAAAAGAGAGTAGTTTATCTTTATGTAACATGACAACTTTTGCAATAAAATTGTATCCTTTCATACCGACATATTTCCACGTCTCCAATAGAAGAAATAGGATTTTTTTATTCTCTATACAACAAACTGCTTCCAATAAATCCCTTTTATATCTATATTCCAGCAAAACAGGTCCAATTCAGGAAAAACTTAATCCTGCTCCCTATTTTACTAGGCACTGTAAAGCAGGTGAAGTTTTTCTCTCCAACAGATGGACAAATCTTTCATTCTCCTTATCTGTGATATTGATTAGAAGGGTATTGCAAACTGACGTAAATGCTTCTTCAATCTTCTTACAGGTGTTTATCGGTTCGGCCGTCGTACCAGACAGGATTATAAGTCCTTTGCTCCAACCATAAGTATAAAAATTACATCACCAAGAAGAATATGCATCAATATCCTTCTAAAATTAACATTTTACAAATTTCTTTACCTCGCGTAAAAGGTTTCTATCTTTTTTATACTGTCAGCCATATCGTAGCCCTTTTTTACGATTTCTTCTTTCACATTTTTTCTCTTCATTCCCTTATATTGCAAAATATATTTCACCCATGTGGATGGATCCTTATCAATCGACAAAAACTTAACATTTTCTGTAAGGCGTACTTCTCTTGGTACCTTATTAGAAACTATAATGGGGAGTCCTGCAGCTTGAGCTTCAATGCAAACAATTCCTAATCCTTCAAATTTACTAGGTAAAATAAAACAATCCATGGCCTGATAATACTCATTAACATGATCCGTATTCCCCAAAAAGATAATCCGATTATAAATACCATAAGATTTTGCTTTTTCTTCTATTTCATGCTTCAAATCTCCGGAACCAATCCATAAAAACTTAGCATTTGAGTCTTTTTGAAATATGTTTTTTATAATTTTTAATTCATAAAATGGATTTTTGGGGGGAGTAAATCGGCCAACAGTTCCAACTAAATATTCATTTTTAACCCCAAGTTTATTACGAATGTACCTCCTTGTCTCAATAGAATATGCAAATTTATCCGTAACTATTCCATTTTTTATGATAATAGCTTTTTCAGGATTTTCATACATCCATCGAGCAGCGAGATTAGAACAGGCAAATTTCACAAAACTGGTGTATGATAATGTAAATTTAGAAAGCTGTTGCAGTATCTTTTTTATAGTGAGATGGCGTCCCTCAATTCCTGTTGAGTGGGAATGAACAATGACAGTCTTCACACCACCAATTTTAGCAGTGAGACCATAAAGAAGTAGCTTATAAGCTACATCTGAGTGGATGTGAGCAACTTCATAAGGATGTTCTTTCAACATCCGATAAAATTTTATACAGGTTTGGAGTTGCTTTTCCATGAAATTTCCGGTCCCCCAGCAATCAAACACTCTGCCACCATATCGGATAAATCTATCCTTATGACGCTCATCATCGAATTTTTCAAATGTGCAGACATCCAAAATAAACTTTTGATGGTCAATGCTTTCCAGCACATTCAATACAAATGCAAAAACTCCACCATATCCTCGATCATCTACATTTACTTCTAAAATGTGTCTCATTATTTTACCTTTATGTATTTCATAAAATAATAATTAACTAGCTTAATAGCTACCTTATTATGTCACTGACATATATCATTATGCTCTTATATGATTATATATGCTTAAAGGCAATGATTCCTTAAAATACACTTGTGATATTTTAATATTCCCCTTTATGCTCGAGTATCAGAGCAATTGATAGATTTTAAATAATCTAACGTATGGTATAGCTTATCAATAAATAATATAACATTCCAAAACCTCTTGCACATTTACCTGCGTTTCGCCAGTACCTTTGCAATCATATACATTTGCATATATGGTATGTTGATTTTAAAGCACCGCTTCATAAAACCTGCTTTCCATGCTGAATAAGAAAATTCACGAGAAAATATTTTGGGGTTCCTCACGTAGTATAACAAGCTTCTTGGCTTTGCTAGGGGGAAAACATTAGTGTCATAAAAGCGAAAATTGCCAAATAATTCTGCTTCTCTTAATGTCGGCTCAGTGCTGAACCGCAACAAATTATAGCTATATTCACTAGCTTTATATTTCTCAAGTTTAGCTGCTGGACTTTTACTATATTCTTTACAAAAGCAAAGTGCTTCCTCTTGTATAGCTTGAAACGCCTTAAACTCTATGTCATTTTCGTGATATTCCGGTTCATACAGGACAGGTTCAGCTTTTCCATTATGTATGTCGTACCTTTTGGTAGAACCCTCCCTAGATAAGAAAAGACTCTCAAATAGCCCCTGCATAAAAGAAATGATAGGTTCCATCTGCATTCTAGACGGTTCGTAAAAATACCCATGAACTTGACTATTTTTTAAATTCTTTCTCATACCAAAATAGTACCCATCTATACGAGCATCAATGCCTGAAATATTCATAATTTCCACTAGATAACGCTGCATACTGCCATTCCATCCGATGTCCATAACAGCAATATCACCATAAAAATTCTTCTTTTTAAAATAAGCAATCAGGCACACAAACTCTTCCCTTGAGTTTTGTACAACATCTTCACGAATACTTTTATAGAAAGCTTTTAAATTCTTATTTTGTAAGAAATTATTATCTTGAAGGTTACTATCAAGTTGTAAATGAAATTTCTGAATTTCAAGTTTGTATCTTTCCGGATTAAGGCCCAGTCGTTCAAAGAGATCTTACTGTAAAAAAACGAGTTACGGTAATATAATGTGAAAATTCTTCCCACTCACTATGTTTCCAAAGTAAAGGGACCGACAAGGCACGGCGAGATAAATAAATATAATCCGTCGAACTTTCAGGGAACAAGGCATCATAAACTTTTTTAACTAAATAACCATCCCTGGCAAAGAAAAAAATCTTTTTATTTCCAATGGACTTATGTAGCCACTGTACAAAGCCAAATAAGACAGGGCCAAAATATGCATAGCCAAACTGTGCATACCGACTCTTTCCAGTATTCAAATGATTATTGATAAAATTATTAAAACCCGTCTGTTGCCTTTTATCTTTTAAATTAATCCATTGTGTACGATTTATAACTTTAGGAATCAAAATACTTTGGATACCGGCCCTTTTTGCCCCCAAATAATCTCCTCTAACAGAATCACCAATATGAATTACATCTTTTGAAGATATGCTGACAGTAGACAGCATCTTTTTAAATAAATTTCCGGTAACTTTCTGAACTCCATAACTACTCGAAATAAAGCAGAAATCAAATTCATATCCTTCCTTATTCAAAATATTCCTCAAAAATGGTTCCGGTAGGTACATATCAGATGTAATAATGATTTTTTTACCTTTTTCTTTACAATATTGATAAACCGGATAAAGCACAAAATTCTGGTGCAATAAGTCTGCCTCCAACTCCAGCTCTTTCATCTTAAAGTGTTGATATTTCCCTTCCATTTTTTCATAGATATCATCTAATGTAATCTCTTCTTTACCGCTCTGTTCTCTCAAATTTCGCTCTGCTTCGATTCTTTTGAACATAAATGCAGAATCATTATATTGCTTTCCTAATATCTGAAAAACTTCGGTAGGATGCAAAATATCACGTTTAAGAAGAGTATCAAAAATGTCAAACGACACATACGAATAGGGTGCAATCTTCTTTATTATTTTATCCGGATTCCATTCTCTAAAAAAATCAAGCTGGATCATTTTACTCCATTCCCCCAAAGCTAATACCTTAAGGCTTCTACGCTCTGAGGACTCATTGCAGATAATAAAGCCTTATCTCAGGAAAAATTCTTTGATTTTATCTAAAAATAGTTTCTGTTGGGAATTCACAAGATCGAGGAATTTATCGCTTCCTGCCAAGAATTTCTGTTCATTGAAATTATTTACATAATTACTTAATGTCATTACAATATTCGGATCTTTAAGATTTATAACTGCTCCCAAATTATACTTTTCAACAATTTGTGCCAAATAAGTATTCGGTGATACTAATAAAGGCTTTTTAAAAATAACTGCATCATATAGCCTATTTGGTAATAGCGTTGATGTTGCGAAATCTTCATTACCATAGATACTATGTATCATGTCAACGCTTTTATACAGTTCAGGTTTATCAGCATTTTTAAATGGGCCACCATAGGTTACATTATCATATTTCAGATCCTGCTCCCTATCAATTCGACAAGATTCAGCATATACCCCTCTATATAATAATGAAAACCTATCACTCCCCCCCAATTTACGTATCAAAACTTCATTTTCATTTTTATATCTTATATAACCAAAGAAGCCAATGTTCACATGTATTTTATTTGCATATAAACTTGGGGATTCAAAGGCTAATTTTAAATTTGTTATATTATGATTAGAAATGATTTTGGAGGATAATGGCAAAAAAGTACGAAAACCATCCGATGAAATTGTAGTAAAAAAACTGTTATCAATAATACTTTTTAAAAAGTGTTGATAGCCTGGTAATGTTTCACATTTGTAATCTCGAATATCAAGAACATACCTGTTCTTAAAATTCCCAAGTAAAATGCCTCTCAGCAACATAGCCCATATTGTATTCACTATAACTAAGTGAGTATAATGGCCATCTGCAATAATCTTCTTCAGTTTACGTGATAACAAAACGAAATCAAGGTATTTACGTTTTCCCAGATGCCACTTTGAATGAATAGTAATTACAACACCTTTTTTACTTAATGGTGCATTGCTATATTTATCCCAAGTACAGATATTATATTTAATATTCCTATCCACTAGTTCTTGTTCATAGTACTTAATATACGGTGCCTGTTCCAACACGGTAGAATCAAAAATAAGTACTTTCATTTTTTACCTCAACATTCTAATTGTAAAATTGCTGGATAGCTGGCAGCTCAATTCCCATTTATCAAAAACATAATTGGTAATTTGCTTATAACTAACACCTCGTAACCTATCTCTTCCCTGTTATCTTCCTCTTCAAGAATTCAGCTATCTTTTTGGGCCAGTCAATATTTTCCATAAACACTACTGGTACCTCACACGTCTTCAGATTCTGCCTTTCCAGCCACACATTGAAAAGGCGTTCCGACATGAAGCCGAAAAGGCGAGCCTCATAGGTATCATAGCCGGATAAATCCGTCCGTTTTTCCAGCTCAAAAAGAATGTCAAAAAGCCAGGTGCAGTACTCATCAAAGAGAGACTTTTTCATGACAAACATGTTCAGTATGTGCAGACTTCTCCGGTTCATAACCCTGGTAAAAGCATCGGAATAGCCAGGATACTTTTCAGAAATAATCTTTTCTACTTCATCCAAGTCCTTTTTATAATGGGCATGCTCATACTGGCTGCGCACGGTCTCAATATAGTAATTTCTCTTCACCGGAAGAATGACATCATACTTCTGCAAAAGCTTTTCATAGTCCGCCCTGTGAAAAATAGCCTTCTTTTTCTTCTCTATATCCTTCGTATGCACCTTCCTGCCAAAGTACCGACGGTAATGACAGAGCCCTATATACTGGCAGTCCAGATTCTTCCAGGCCCAGTACAATCCCGTCAGCTCACAGTAATTGGGATTTTTAGAAGAAATATTGTCCCCTGTATTATCCGGTGTATACCCCAGAGACGCCTTCCCCTCCGCCCCTACCTGAAGAGGCATATACACATCATCCGCAGGCATCCAGTACTTCTTGTGAGCCGCTACTAGTATTTTTATATCCATGAGTTTATTCCTTCCTTATTGAGATTTGAGATTTGAGGTTTGAGGGCTGAGGGCTGAGATTTGAGGTTTGAGGTTTGAGATTTGAGTTTTGAGATTTGAGGGATTAGTTTTGAGATTTGAGGTTTGAGATGAGTGGTGAGCAATACCTTCACTCCTATTTCCATCCCATTCCTCAATTCTTTTATCTTTTCTTTCCTCAAATCTCAAACCTCTTTCCTCAATTCTTCCCCTCTCAATTCTCAAATCTCTTTCCTCAAATCTCTTACTTCCCTATTCTCTTCCCTATCTTCACAATCATAGTACCAAGCATTCGGACGATTTCATCGCAGAGAGACAGGGCTGCCTGAGCATCGTCAGGACTCATATAATGCAAATCTTCAGAAATAAGAATCTGTGTTTCTACTTCAGCAGCAGACCCTTTGGCAATTCGTAAAAAATGGATAAACTCCCGATCAGAGCCTCTCCCAAAACCTTCAGCTATATTTGATGAAATGGAAACGACTGCCCGCCTTATTTGGTTTGTCAGGCCGAATATTTCATCGCGAGGAAATCGACTTGTTAAGCGATAGATAATACGTGCCAATTCCATCGATTTCTGCCAAACAATCAAATCCTTGTAATCAGTCATTCTCTCCACCATCCTCAAATCTCAATTCTCAAATCTCTTTCCTGCCAGCTTCAGCGCGCTATCAATCACCGCATCCATATCATAATACTTATACTCTCCCAGCCGTCCTCCAAAGATAACTTTATATTCCTTATCTGCCAATGCTTTGTATTCCTTATAAAGTTTGCTATTCTTTTCATCATTGACTGGATAATATGGTTCGTCTCCCACTTTCCATTCGGAGGAGTATTCCCGGCTGATAACTGTTTTGGGCAGATCATTGCCATTAGCGTCCTTGCCAAATTCAAACCATTTATGTTCGATAATACGGGTCCACGGTGTTTCTCTGTCTGTATAGTTAACTGCGGCATTGCCCTGGAAGTTTGGCTTATCCAGCACTTCGGTTTCAAAGCGGACACTTCTGTATTCCAACGGTCCCAGATTATAATTGAAGTAGGCATCTATCGGCCCGGTGTAAACCACCTTATCAGCCAGCTTATCCAGTTCTTCCTTGCTTTCCAAATAATCGCAATTAAGCTTTACCTCGATTCCTTTAAGCATATTGGCAACTACTTGGGTATATCCGCCCACAGGAATCCCCTGATAAAGAGCATTAAAATAATTGTTGTCAAAAGTCAGACGTACAGGAAGCCGCTTGATAATAAAGGCCGGAAGTTCTGTACATGGACGTCCCCACTGTTTTTCTGTGTACCCCTTAATCAGTTTTTCATAAATATCGGTTCCCACCAGGGAAATAGCCTGTTCCTCCAGATTCTGAGGATTTGTAATTCCTGCCGCTTTTCTCTGCTCTTCAATCTTCGCTGCGGCTTCTTCTGGAGTAACAACGCCCCACATCTTATTAAACGTGTACATATTGAAAGGAAGAGAATACAGTTCTCCGTGATAATTGGCTACCGGTGAATTCGTAAAACGGTTGAATTCTGCGAACTGATTTACATAATTCCATACTGTTCTATTGTTGGTATGAAAAATATGCGCACCATATTTATGCACATGAATGCCTTCCACATCTTCGGTATATACATTCCCGGCAATATGAGGACGTTTATCCACTACAAGAATGGTTTTCCCAGCTTTTACTGCTTCATGGGCAAATACAGCTCCAAAGAGTCCTGCTCCAACAACCAGATAATCGTATTTCACGGGTTATATCCTTTCTATGTACAACATTATTTCTACTACTATTTCTTATATCCTTCTGGATTCTTAGACTGCCAGTTCCATGTATCCCTGCACATGTCTTCCAGTGTTCGTTCCGCATGCCAGCCAAGTACATTCTGTGCCTTGGTTGAATCAGCCCAGAATTTCGGAAGATCTCCCGCTCTGCGCGGTCCGATTTCGTACTTCACTTTAACCCCGGTAGCCTTTTCAAATGCATGAATGATATCGAGAACGCTGTAAGGAGTGCCTGTTCCCAGATTAAATACTTCAACCCCCTTGTGGCTAGCTGCATATTCTACTGCCTTTACATGGCCATTTGCCAGGTCCATCACATGAATATAGTCGCGAAGGCAGGTTCCATCTGGTGTGGGATAGTCCCCTCCAAACACCGTGAGATGGTCTCTTCTTCCCACCGCCACCTGGGCAATAAAGGGCATCAGATTGTTGGGAATCCCCTGTGGATCTTCACCAATCAATCCACTCTCATGGGCCCCAATCGGATTAAAGTAGCGAAGAAGAATGACAGAAAGCTCAGGATTGGCTTTTGCCGCATCTTCCAGAATCTGTTCCATCATCACCTTAGTCCACCCATACGGGTTGGAACAGCGTCCTCGATGCATGGTTTCCACATAAGGCGGCTCATTTTCTTCTCCATACACCGTGGCTGAAGAGGAGAAAACAAACTGATTAACGCCTGCTTCTTCCATACACTCCAAAAGTGTCAGAGTGGTATCTATGTTATTACGGTAATACTTCAAAGGAAGACGAACGGATTCTCCCACTGCCTTAAGTCCGGCAAAATGAATGACACAGTCAATGTGATTTTCTGAAAAGATATGACGCATCTTTTCCTTATCCTTCACATCGGCTTCATAGGAATTTATTGATTTTCCTGTGATTTTTTCTACTCTGTGAACCGCTTCAGGACTGCTGTTGCTGTAGTCATCTACAATCACCACCTGGTGACCGGCATTGAGCAGTTCCACTGCGGTATGTGAACCAATATATCCCGCACCACCGGCAAGTAATACATTCATTATGTTCATACTCCTTTACTCAAAATTACACTATCTTATTACCCATATTGGAATAATATCAAGACAGATTTCTTACCACATCAGACAGATAATTTTTAAATGCCGGGCCCAGATCATCCCTGCGAAGTGCATATTCTACGGTAGCCTTAAGAAACCCCAGCTTATTGCCTGTATCATAACGCTTGCCCTTGAAATTATAAGCGTAGACATTTCCGCTGTGCGCCATAATCCTCAATGCATCAGTAAGCTGGATTTCTCCCCCTTTTCCTGGCTTTGTATGTTCCAGTATCTCAAATACATCCGGGGTAATGACATATCTTCCCAGAGCTGCCAGCCGGCTCGGTGCCTCTTCTATTTTAGGCTTTTCCACCATATCTTCTACAAGAACAAGGTCAGAGTTTTCCGTAAGATTCCCTTTTATGATTCCGTAGGAGGAAACCTGTTCTCTTTCAACCAGCTGACAACCCACAATAGTGCCTCCGGTTTTTTCATATTGTTCAAGCAGCTGTCCCAGGGCCGGTGTATCATCTCCGTTATACACCAGGTCATCCCCCAGAATAACTCCAAAAGGTTCCCCATCAGTAAAATCTTTAGCACAGAGTATAGCATCTCCCAATCCTCTCATGTGCTGCTGCCGAATATAATGTACTTTAATATTCGCTACTTTGCGCACTTCGTCCAGTAATTCCATCTTGTTGTGCTCAAATAAATGCTGTTCAAGTTCCGGTGATGAATCAAAGTGATCTTCAATGGCACGTTTTGCATGTCCGCTGATTATCAGTATATCTTCAATTCCACTGTCTAATATTTCTTCCACTATATATTGAATTGTCGGTTTATCTACAATAGGAAGCATTTCCTTTGGCATGGCTTTTGTTTCTGGCAAAAAACGAGTTCCAAATCCTGCCGCTGGAATGACTGCTTTACGAATTTCCATTTTTCATCCATCCTGTTTAATTAATAAGCACCACGGCTATGAATGACAGCAAAAAATGTACGCCAGATAAGAATGATATCAAGCCATACACTCCAGTTATGAACGTACCACATATCCATGGCCACGCGCTCAGGATATGTGGTATCACTTCGACCACTCACCTGCCAGAGGCCTGTGATTCCAGGGAGTACCATGTAGTATTCTTTAATATACTGTTCATACCTAGGCACTTCTTTCTGTACAATCGGACGGGGACCTACCAGGGACATTTCCCCCTTCAGTACATTGAGAAGCTGCGGAAGTTCATCAAGACTGGTCTTTCGAAGAAAAGCACCACTTTTCGTAATACGTGGATCATTTTTCAGTTTAAAATCCCGTTCCCATTCCTCTTTTGCCTTTGGATCTGTGGCCAGAAGTTTTTCCAGTCGTTCTTTCGAATCTACGACCATAGAGCGGAATTTGTAGCAGTCGAATTCTTTTCCATCCTTGCCCACCCGGCGCTGTTTATAGATTGCCGGTCCTTGCGAATCCGTTTTTATCCATACACAAATTCCAAGAAATAATGGGAGCAGGAATAAACCTCCACTAAGCGTCAGAACAACATCAAATATCCGCTTAATAATCTGATTCAGCCGAAACGCCAAATTATTTTTAATATTTAAGAGCATAATCCGGGTGTCAAAGAAAGATTCCACTTCCACATTTGACATCGGTACGCCTACCAGATTTGGAACTACGCTTACATAGGGAACCAGTGTCTGTGCCCGATAGAGGAGATGATTCATCTGGTCCTGTGGAAGTCCCGGCGCTGTGATGATTACATTCTGAATCCCGGTTTCAGCAATTACCTTTTCCAGATCATTAAAACCTCCAAGAATCGGATATACATCGGCATAGCGGGAAGATGGTTCAAAGTCCTCAAGGAATCCTCCTACCCGATAGTTGATGAATACGTTACTCTTCCCTTCATCAATCGCTGCATCTGCCGTCTTTCCGGCACCTACTACCAGAACAGGAATCTGAAGTCCTGGCATCTTACGGATACATAAGGCGGTAATATATTTTTCAACTACCAGGAACAGGTAGACGATGACCGCAAAAAGCCCTACATACAGACGGGATACCTGTCCAGACACCTGGGTAAGGAACATGAGGATGATGGAAAATGCAATAGCCCCCAGGCAGGCTTTAAACAGTTTTTCCAACATCTGTGCACTGGTATAATGTTTGGAATATATTCCGGCAAATGCCAGCGCCAGAAGGAATACAGCAGGTGTCACTATATAGATGTATATGGCGTTTACCTGAAATATATTGCCCATCAGGAAATTTCTGATATGGAAGGCTATCCATTCGGCCAGTAAAATCCCCACATAATCTCCGCAAAGATATATGGTTTTGCTTATAAGGCGAATCAGAGAAGCACTGCGAGGCTTCTTTTTCTGTTTTCTTTCTGCATAATTAATCCACTGCTGCATGCTTTTCTCCATTGTTAACTAGATATACAAATTTCGACATTCTCGTTATAGTCAAATAGGTATCCCCTTTCTTTAAATTGGAGATACCTATTTCGGTTCGTATTGCTTTCCAGCATATGGTCGAGTATCTGGACGATTTCGAGTGCGCTGTCCTTTTTATCATTGCCACAGGCAAGTGCCATTTGCTTGAGTTTATCTTCATTTTTCAGCAGACCGTCGACTGTGTCCGCCAGTTCATTTTTCCTAATCCAGACAGCACATCCCTGTTCTTCCAGATGCTGGGCGTTTGCCCGTTCCTGTCCGGGAAGGGCGTTGACCAAAACCATAGGCAGATTCATGGTCAGCGCTTCTGTACAGGTGAGCGCACCAGGTTTGGTGACGATGAGTTCACTCTTACTCATCATTTCTGCCACTTTATTGGTATAGCTGTGCAGATACACCGGATGCCGGAGGCTTGACCGGATAGATGCCACTTCTTCATATAGATTGATATTCTGTCCCGTAGCAATAATAAACTGGCTCACGGAATCAATCTTGTCCAGACGTAGAAGAGTGTCAGTAATATTCCCCAACCCCAGACCCCCACCCATGATGAGTACGGTCCCTTTTTCTTTAGGACTTGGATTTTTCAGTTCTTCATAGAAGGATTTGCGAACTGGAATTCCCGTGGTGTGAATAATATTTCTCGGCACATTATGGGCTTCCAGTTTACGCGCCAGGTCCTCTGAAGGGACGCAGTACGCATCCAGTTGTTTGTACACCCAGAGCTGATGAATATCAAAGTCGGTAATAACTCCGAGAAGAGGGGTATTAATGTCCGCTTCCTTCTTCAGCAAATTGGCTGCACAGGCCGGAAATGGATGGGTAAACAACAGGGCATCCGGTTTCAAGACGGTAATCAGCCTCTTCATCCGCTTTCGGAAACTCCAGGAAAGAAGACTCTGAAACGTTGCTCCTAAATGCCTGTTCTGTGAATTGCTATATAGACTATCGTACATTTCAGGGAATATACGAATCATTTTTAGGTAAGATTCTTTTAAGACGTGATCAATGGAAAGAACATCCCTGGACAGAAAATCCAGCACGCGAACCGCATCATCGGGATGAACCTGTTTGATGGTCTCCGCAATAGCCCGAGCCGCCTGAGAATGCCCCTCTCCAATAGAAGCCGTCATGATGAAAAATTCACGTTTCTTCTGCATTTTTCTCCTCATATACATTTATATATTTTAGCATAAAAGTAAGACTCTGTGCAGGAGAAGATGAGCGGAGTTCAAGGTCGGTGCAAATTCTTAAAAAATTTGCAGGTCGGCAAGAATCTATACTCTAAAAATTGTCGTGCTGCCATTTATCAAGCTTTTTAGCAGACCGGGCTTCCTTTTGTAAAAATCAAGGATTTGAAGCCAGAAATGGCAAACCATTGTCATTTCTCTGCAAGCCTTCGGCTCGGGACAGCAAAATCTTCCATTGGAAGATTTCGAGGGAAAAATTCTGCGAATAGCTTTTTATAAATTCCCCTCATCATCTCCCAAAACATTTCATTTTGTTCAGTTCCTGAATAAGATTGATCTTAGCATTTATTTGGTTCTTCACGCTTTTTTGTGGGATAAAAATAATAACATATAAGATTGGCATTGGAAAAGAGCATTATCTACTCCAAAATGTAAGTTGCCTAAAACTACGCACGGAGGTC
>ERZ791654.855-NODE-855-length-14181-cov-7.020742_pt1 | contig 14181 bp, 8 predicted proteins | sample MGYA00509960_ERZ791654 | MGnify/ENA primary metagenome ERZ791654 (study PRJEB30046, sample SAMN00715198) | human gut metagenome | study: EMG produced TPA metagenomics assembly of the A metagenome-wide association study of gut microbiota in type 2... | reverse complement strand
GGCATGACCGGCTGTAGCGATAATGACCAGATCTTTATGTAGAATACGAAGGCGCTTGGCAATCGAACCGCCGATCAGTCCAAGCCCGATAAATCCGATTTTCTGAAGTTTCATAAATGAATCCCCCACAAGTTATTGGTACCCAATTATCATAGACATTTCCGCCTGGAAAGTCAACACGTTAATCTGTGAGAGTACGGAAAGATGCGGCGTGTATGGCGAGAACATGTCCAAATTGTAAATATTGTGTAAATAATAAAAAGAAGTATTCCAAAAATGTTCAAAAGTAATACATATTATTGCTAAATGTTTCTGATATTATAAATACAGTTAGTAATATTGAATAAATAAGTTGTAAAAAAAGACGGAATTTAGTAAAATATATCCATACATAAAACAATTACAGAATATGGAGGGTTTGCTATGAATGTTTACACAACTGACAGAATTCGTAATGTGGTTTTACTTGGTCATGGGGGATGTGGTAAGACGAGTCTTGTGGAAGCAATGGCTTATCTGGCAGGCATGACATCACGTATGGGAAAGGTTGAGGACGGAAATACCATCAGTGATTATGACAAGGAGGAGATGAAGCGGCATTTCTCCATCAATACTTCGGTTGTTCCGATTATCTGGGAAGATACCAAGATCAACATACTGGATACACCGGGGTATTTTGATTTTGTGGGTGAGACCGAGGAGGCGGTAAGTGCAGCTGACGCGGCGATCATCGTGGTTTCCGGCAAGGCGGGTATTGAGGTCGGCACGCGCAAGGCGTGGGAATTATGTGAGCAGTATAAGCTCCCGCGCATGGTTTTTGTGACAGATATGGATATCGATGAGGCGAGCTACCGCCAGGTGGTACAGGATCTGCAGGAACTCTACGGAAAAAAGATCGCACCGTTCCATCTGCCGATCCGTGAGAACGGACAGTTCGTCGGCTACGTCAATGTGCTGCAGCAGCGGGCGAAGCGCTGGAAGGAGAACGGCGAGGTTGAGAAGACGGACGTTCCGGATTATTCAAAGGAGAATCTTGGCATCTGCAGAGAGGCTCTGATGGAGGCGGTTGCAGAGACGAGCGAGGGGGTCATGGACCGCTATTTTGGGGGGGGGGGGTTTACTCATCATTTTTCCGGCAGACCGGGGATACGGATTATCGTTATTTCTTGATGTTGGGCAGTTCCAGGCCGTAGTGCTTTTTACGGTCTTCGAGCTTGAGCCAGAAAGCCAGCAGGAAAGCCAATACGCCGAGGCTGGCGAAAATCAGCATCGGAACCGTGTAGTTGTAGCTTACGTGTTCACCGGCTTTGATCGCTTCTCCCACGCCGGGATTGACCTTGTTGAGAACCCAGCCGATGATCATCGGGAAGGCCATCAGTCCGAGGTTCTGGATCCAGAAAATCGTTGCATAGGCAGAACCCATATAGCGGTTATCGACCAACTTGGGTACCGAAGGCCACAGGGCGGCGGGAACCAGCGAGAAAGAGAGGCCGAGCAGGATGATCGCCGAGAACGCGATAGCGGGGGTGAGGGGAACCAGTGCGAAAGTCATGTGGCAGATGAACATCAGGATCGCACCGATCATCAGCATCGTCGCGCCTTTGCCCTTGTGGTCGAGGAACCAGCCGAGGAGCGGAGTCAGAATCATTGCACCCATCGGGAACCAGCGGAAGATGTCCGAAGCCTGCTGGTTGGTGATGCCCAGATTACTTTCGAGCATACCCGTTGCGAAACGCTGGAACGGGAAAATCGCCGAATAGTAGAGCACGCAGAGTGCCGAAACGATCAGGAAGGTTTTGCTGCTGAAAAGGTTCTTCAGATCGGCGACCTTGAAGGGCTCTTCGGTTTCTCCTATCGGGGAGTCTGCCTCGGTTTGTCTGTCGAGTTTGAAGTCCATGACCGAGAAAGCGATGTAGGTCAGCAGGCCGATGCAGAGCAACAGGCCGACAACGGCTACCGGACGTGCTACGCTCGGATCGCCGCCCCAGTTAGCCACCCAGGGCGACAGGCTGAATACGGCGAATACGCCCAGTCGGGCAATAGCCATTTCCAGGCCCATCGCCAGAGCCAGTTCTTTCCCCGTGAACCACTTGACGATTGCACGGGATACTGTCACACCGGCCATCTCCGTACCGCAGCCGAAGATCATGAAGCCCAGGCAGGCGAGCTTCGCGCTGGCCGGAATGTCCGTGAGGAACGAATTGAGGAACTCGTAACCGAATCCGCCTTCATAGAAGTAGTTGCTCAGCCCGTAGAATTTGATACCGGCACCGAGTACCATCAGCGAGGCCGAAAGAATACCCGTAAACCGTACGCCCATCTTGTCGAGGATGATACCTGCGACGAGCAGGAAACCGCAGACGTTCAGAATGAATTCCGAACCGCCGTACAGTCCGAAAATCGTGGGGCTCCAGCCTCGGGTGCTTTCGAGCATGTTCTGCAACGGCGAGAGGACATCGACGAACATGTAGCCGAAGAACATGGTGAGCGCCACCAGAATCAGCGCGGTCCACCGAGCCCACGCCGAGTCGTTCAGTTTCTTTTGAATAGCTTGTGTCATAGTTTATTGAATTGGTTATTGTTAGTTAAAAAGCTTCTGTATGCTCCCCCGTGTAACGTTTGAGGATTTCGTAGGCCGAGGTAATGCCCAGCTCTCCGGCTTTCGAGAGGTCGAGGCAGCCCTTGCGCGTGTCTTTCATATAGATTTGGGTCATGCCCCGGTTGTAGAACGCTTCGGCGAAGAGGGGATTCAGTTCGATGGCTCTCGAGAAATCTTCGAAGGCCTCGGGCAGTTTGCCTGAAAGAGCCAGCAGCGTTCCCCGGTTGTAGTAGGCTTCGGCGAAGTTCGGGAAGAGGCGGAGCGTCTTGTCCAGATCGGCGATGGCTTCGTCGTAATTGTAGGTGCGTGCATGGGTGTTGGTGAGTTTGTTCGCCGGGTCGGAGTCGATCGAAATTCGCTGATAGGGATTGTCCAGGCCCGAAATGAAGTCGATCATTTCGGCCCGTGTCACGGCCCGGTTGAAGTAGAGGAACGGATTGGCGGCATTGTCTGCGATAGCCGACGAATAGGCGCCGACCGAGTTGGTGAATTGTCGGATCAGCGATTGCGAAATGGCATATTGTACTTGCAGGAGCCAGTCGCGCGGATTCTGGCGCAGGATTTTGGCATAGCGGCTGTCGAGCATCGCCAAAGAGTCCGCACCGATGTTCGTGGGCCGGTTGGAGAGGACGAGGTAGGGATTGTCCAGTTTTTTCTCGAAGTCTTTGACCCGTTGCAGGGTATAGCGGTTCGACGCCTCGATCCGGGAGGTATCGGGCTGCATCAGGGTGAAGCGGAACAGGGGCAGCAGACGCATGTTGCTGCGGCCCAGGCTCGGCTGTTCCGAGATGCGGTCGAAGTAGCTGTTGGTGAATTGATTGTCGAAAGCCAGCAGTTTGTCCATCCGTTGCGTCGTATCGGCATAGATCGAGTAGGTGCTGTCCTTCAGGTGGGATTTGTATTCGGCGATCTTGCGCTGGGCGATCTCTTCGTCCCGTTTCGCAGCCTTGGGGTTATGCAACGCATAACGCAGGGCGCTGCGGTTCAGGTAGGCGTTGGCGAAGTCGGGGTAGAGTTCGATGGCCCGGGTGTAGTCGCGCTCGGCGCCTTCGAGATCGCCCAAGCGGGTTTTGAGCATGGCACGCAGGTAATAGACCTGGACATTGCCGGGGGAGTAGAGCGCCACGCGGTCGAAGTCGTCGAGTGCGCGGTTGTAATCGCCGATCTGGGTGCGGAGAATCGCCCGGTTGAAATAGGTGAACGAGTTGGTCGAGTCCAGTTGTAGCACCCGGTCGAAATCCGCGAGGGCCTGCATCGGACGGTTGGTGTTGGAATAGACCACCGCCCGGTTGAAATAGGGCGGCAGGAAAGCCGAGTCGCAGCGGATCGACATATCGAAGTCGGCTTCGGCTCGGGTATACTCCTCTTTTTGCAGCAACAAGGTTCCGCGTTGATAATAGCCGTTGGGATTTTCGCGGTTGGTGCGGATCGCCTGGTCGAAATTTTCCAGGGCCCGTACGGTGTCCTTCAGGTACAGGTAGGCTGTGCCGCGGCCGATGTAGGCGTCGGCTACCTTGTTTTCCTGGAAGATGAATTTGTCGAAATCCTCGATTGCCTCCTCGTATTGCTTGTTCTGCAGGCGCGTATAGCCCCGGCTGTAATAGGCGTCCGGCAGGTCGGGCCTCAGGTCGATCGCTTCGCGGAAATCCTGCAGCGCGTCGTCGTAGTTGCCCATGCGCGTACGGGTCAGCGCCCGGTAGATGTAGGCGGTCGTGAACACGGGGTTTTTGACGATGGCAGCCGAAAAGTCGGTATCGGCACCCAGCAGGTCGTCGAGGTTGAATTTGGCTACGCCCCGCAGGAAATAGCCCTCTGCGGCGTCCGGATCGGCCCGCAACAGGATGTTGAGCACACGAATCGCCTCCTGATATTCGCGGTTCATCAGGCAACGGCGGCTAGCCCAGTAGAAATAGTCTTTGTTGTATTGGGCGTCGGCAGTGGCGGCGTTGCTCAGCAGCGTCCCCAACAGGATGATTTTCAGGATAAATTTGCGCAATGCCACGACACCCCGATTTGGTTGTGATTATTCTTGTTCGTACCCGAAGCGCTTGAGTTGCCGTTCGTTATCGCGCCAGTTCTCGTTTACTTTGACGTACAGTTGCAGGAAGACCTTCTTGCCGAGGAATTGCTCCATGTCCTCGCGGGCCTGCTGTCCGACTTTTTTGAGTTTCTCGCCCTTGTGCCCGATCAGGATACCCTTCTGGGAGTCGCGTGCGACATAGATGACCGCCGAAATGCGGTCGATCGTCGGTTCCTCCTTGTAGGCTTCGATCGCGATTTCGCAACAGTAGGGGATCTCCTTGTCGTAGTTGCGCAGGATCTTTTCGCGGATTATTTCCGAGGCGAAGAATCGCAGCGTTTTGTCCGTGAGCGTATCTTTGGAGTAGAAGGCTTCTCCCTCGGGCAGCCGTTCCAGAATCAGGTCGAAAAGTCCCTTGATGTTGAAATTCTCGCGTGCCGATACCGGGACGATCGTGGCGGCCGGCAGCAGCGCCTGCCATTTATCGACGAGCTCTTCGAGCTTTTCGGGCGTCGTGAGGTCGATCTTGTTGATTACCGCGAGGGTGGGAATATCGCTTTGGCGGATCTTTTCGAGGATGTCGTTCGAACGGTCGCTCTGTTCCACCGTGTCGGTGACGTAGAGGATTACGTCCGCATCGTTCACGGCGCCGGTGACGAATTTCATCATCGACTCCTGGAGTTTGTAGCTGGGTTTCAGAATGCCCGGCGTATCCGAAAAGACGATCTGGAAATCTTCGCCGCTGACCACTCCCAGAATGCGGTGGCGTGTGGTCTGGGCTTTGGAGGTGATGATCGAAAGGCGTTCGCCCACGAGTGCGTTCATCAACGTCGATTTGCCGACGTTGGGATTTCCGATGATATTGACGAAACCGGCCTTGTGCATAGGATGTTTGTTGTCTGATTCATACAAAGGTAGTAAAAATAAGGGCATAAAAAACAAATCCGCCTGTTTTTATACCGATTCTTCGCTTTCTGAAGTTACGTAAAGGTGAGGACTGTCGGGCGGGATTGCACGTCGGGATTGCCGAACTACATCTTGTTTCCTGCAGAGATACGAATAAGCCGAATGCAAAAGCGAATTTTTATTTGTAATTTGCCGAGGCGGAGTATTTTTTAATATTTAACCGATTGATTCGTAACGTTTGATGTAGAAAAATCACTGCGTGTAAGACTGTTTATAGGGCTTTGTTAAGCCGGTCGGTTGCAAATACGGGGATTCTTGAAACTTTGAAAATAAAAGTGTTGGAATCAAGATTCTCTCGAAAAGTTGGTGTATATCGACTAGCGCGGCGCATAACGGGATACGTGGTTGCCTCCGTACACCGCATGAACACTCATCGACAAGCCTTTTTGAACGCTTTATGCTTGAGATATTTTTCTTTTATTTTATTCAAAATTTCAGGAATCTTTGTTTCGTATTGTTTGAAATGCTCGATATTCGTATCTTTAACCCACAATTGTCCCTCTCCGACATTTCCTCGATGCTGACCCGATGAAAAATATTGGTTATTAGCGACTTCATCGCTTGATAAGACCCAATATCTGATGACATCTCTCCAGACGCCTATCCAGACAAATACATCGCAACATTTGGGTTTTAGTTGCTGAAAATTCATATCAAATCCTTTCTTGCTGTCACTGGATAGTGCTTTCATTATTAGGGTGTCTCCGCTTCTTCTGTCAACGGCTCTCGACGCCTTGACTTCTATTTTTATTCCATCGTACCAAAAATCGTATTCGCCGGAATAATTGGGGTCTTTCTGAACGGAAGGGCGTTCCAGTTCAGGAACAATTTCATTCAAATGGCGCTGCGCCCATGTTTCACCGAAAGTTCTCGGAGCCGTAATTTCAAAAATGTAGAGGTATTTGTTCCGGTTCAGATAATTGTTCCGAATTTCCAGATAGTCTTTCAGTGTAATCACTTTCTCTGCGATCAGATGAGAGATGACGTATTCGAATCTATTGAATGGATAGACTGAATACAATTTGTTCAAAATATCGTCTGACAATGTGGTAGCGATATTTCGGGGTAACTTTTTTATTTGCTCTTTAAGCTGAAAAATCAACGTTTCCATGAAGTGCTTTTTTTATTTTGCTTACAATTGTCGGGGAAAAACCGTATAGAGAATAGATGTAATCGTTTATCTTTTCGATGAATAATTGCTCCCCTTTGAGTACGGAATCAACCATGTCGGAGATTTCAGCATTCTGCTGTTCCGTGATCTCGGGAAATGGCAGTGCCATCAGATTCCCCTTCAGTATCTTGATGTCCGTGAATTTTTTTGAATAATAATATGAGAAAAGTTCGGAGTTTAAAAAGGCTAATACTGTTTTTATCGACAATCCTTTGATACGAGGAATCAAAATATTGGCGCTGTTAAGAAAAAGGCTGGAACTGTTGTCGTAAGCAAAGCATAATGACTTTGAGATAAATTTATAAACCAATTTCTCCGAACATCTGTAATATTCGTCCTTCGCACATTGTTGCAGTTGCGTCCTGTCATAAAGAATGTAGTTCGACGGATTCCTTAATGAATATCTACCGATATCCTTTCCCGTATATATGGGTTCATACCCCTCCGTTTTCTCTTTTTTGAGTTTGTTTTTGTTATCCCCTGTTACGACTCCCAGTGCCCAGACGCTTTCTTTTAAATTGTAAAATCCTCGTGCGTCGACCATTGCGAGGATTTCTTGCTCGGCTAAACTATTTAATTCTATTTCAGTATCACTTTCTGTTACAGGTTTGGAGATCCATACGAGTTGTTCATTCTTTTTTACATAATACGATTGAATATCGACAGAATTTTTCTTCGTAGCAGTTATACTGAAAAAATCGGTAAAAACGCCGTTAAAGCGCTCGTTATATAACGATATGCTCTCTATACCCGTTTTTCTCAAAATAAATGAACGAAAATCCTGATGTACTTTGATTTTCAGTAATGAAGAGGGCAGTAAAAATGATATATAACCTTCGGGCTTGAGTTGTCTGAACGCCTTTACGAAAAATAGGGCGGCTCTCTCTCCTGAATGTATGACGTCCGATCGATATTGATGTGTCTTACAGATGCCCCAGGGCGGGTTCGTGTATATATAGTCGAATTGTAAATCTACGGTCTGGCCGGTGGCAAAGATAGTATCGTCCAGATAGTCTTCGCAATATATCCGGGGGTAATGAATATCGTCAGGGTAGAGGGCGATTAAGTTCGCTTTTGCTATCATTACTGCAATTTCGTCGTTATCGACTCCGTATAATTGGGAAAGCGATTCTGCACCGACATTCATCAGAAAGGCTCCGGTTCCGCAACATGGGTCGAAAAAGGACTGATTATGATCGAGATGAACATCTGAAAGCATTTTATTGACGACATTAAAATTGGTATAGTATTGCCCTTGAATGTTCCTCTGTCCTTCAGGCGTGCGCATTTGGTATAAGAAACCTATCCAATCTCTTTTTGTATCCGATAAAACCTCGTCGGATAAATCGAATTCAATGTTTACATCGCTCCGATATTCGGAGGCAAATCTTTTTATATTGATATTATTAGGCAGACGGTTGAGTTTTTGCATACACAAACAATAGAAGATATCCCTATTTGAATGTGTACAAGACATTAGCTGCCGGGCTATGGAATCCAATCCGTTACGATGAATATAATTATCGGGTACGATACGTTTTTTCGACAAACTCTTATTGGCCCTGCATTTTAATTTGTCGAAACCTTCTGTATGCAGTTTTTCCCAATTTCGCCGGGTCGCATCTGATATCAACATCGAATCGTTACTCATGGTTTTTATGCCGATTGGATTTTACAAAGATATATATTTTTGGGATACGGGCATTCGGGACTGTCATATTTGGAATGACGGTTCCGTATTATAGGTGAGTTCCGGTTTTTCCGGGAACGGATCTGGCTGTATGATACTATAGAAACCCCTTCGGTTCGGAACCCGAACCGAAGGGGTATAAAGTAGTTGGCGAAGTATTCATCCCGCTTATCTGCGGAAGCCGCGTCCGGGTAATTTGGGCATTTTCATATTGCCTCCGGCGACGGCCTTCATCATCTTGCGCGTGTCTTCGAACTGCTTCATCAGTTTGTTCACCTCGGCCATCGTCGTACCGCTGCCTTTGGCGAGCCTTTCGCGGCGCTTGGCGTCGATGATTTCGGGTTTCTCTCGTTCGAGGGGAGTCATCGAGTTGATAATCGCTTCGGTCTGCTTGAATACGTCGTCCGAGATCTCGACATTTTTGAGAGCCTTGCCCATACCGGGGATCATCGAGGCCAGATCCTTGAGGTTGCCCATCTTCTTGATCTGGGCGATCTGTCCCATGAAATCGTTGAAGTTGAACTGGTTCTTGACGATCTTCTTCTTCAGGCGGCGGGCCTCCTCTTCGTCGTACTGCTCTTGGGCGCGTTCCACGAGCGATACCACGTCGCCCATGCCCAGAATACGGTCGGCCATACGTTCCGGATGGAATACCTGGATGGCATCCATCTTCTCGCCGCTGGAGATGAACTTCAGCGGTTTGTTCACCACCGCACGAATCGAGATCGCCGCACCGCCGCGCGTATCGCCGTCGAGTTTGGTAAGCACCACGCCGTCGAAATCCAGCCGCTGGTTGAACTCGCGGGCCGTATTCACGGCATCCTGACCCGTCATCGAATCGACCACGAAGAGCGTTTCGCCCGGTTTCACGGCCTGTTTGATCGCCGTGATCTCCTGCATCATCGCCTCATCGACGGCCAGACGGCCCGCCGTATCGACGATCACGACGTTGAAACCGTGCTGACGGGCGTATTTGATGGCATTTTCGGCGATCTGCACCGGATTTTTATTCCCCTCTTCGGTATAGACTTCGACTCCGATCTGTCCGCCCAACACCTTGAGCTGGTCGATGGCCGCAGGACGATAGACGTCGCCCGCCACGAGCAGCACCTGGCGTCCCTTCTTGCTCTTGAGCATCGCCGCCAGCTTGCCCGAGAAGGTAGTCTTACCGGAGCCTTGCAGACCGGCGATCAGGATGACCGCAGGCGTGCCCTCCAGCTTGATGTCGGTCGCCGTGCCGCCCATGAGTTGTGCCAACTCGTCGCGGACGATCTTGGTAATCATCTGTCCCGGCTTGACGGACTTGAGCACGTCTTGTCCCAGGGCCTTCTGCTTCACCTCGTCGGTGAAGGATTTGGCTACCTTGTAATTGACGTCGGCGTCGATCAGCGCCCGGCGGATCTCCTTGAGGGTTTCGGCGACGTTGATTTCGGTGATGCGGCCTTCGCCCTTGATCAGCTTGAAGGACCGTTCGAGTTTATCGGTTAAGTTTTCAAACATAGTTTCGGTTCGTTATCGTATGCCGGGAAACGGTGCCGCCCGACGCTGGAGCATTTTTCGTTTTGCGGAGCCGTCGTTGCAGTCGGTTTTTTCAGTCCGGACAAAGCTAAAGCGGTGTCGGGCAAATCGTTCTCCCTGTTCGGCCGTTGCAGGTCCGCTCCGGATTTTTCGCTTGCAAATATATAAAACTATTCGCAGAATCGCAACGGAGGTGCTGATTTTCCTTGGTGTCGGCGACAAAGATAAACCCCCTCTGAGAAGAGGGGGCTATCGGGAGTCGAATCCGCTATTGTCTTACGTACAGCAATCGGTCGATCTGTGAAACGTTCTGATCGGTTATCTCTGCTTCCGGATTGATCTTGATCACGTATTTCTGAACGAATTTATAATCGATTTGGATCGGGTTATCGTTCAGTTGGGTCACTTCCGGCGGGTAGCAGACGATGCAGTCGTCATCGAGAGGCAGTGTGGGCATCGGGTGCAAGTTCCATGTTCCGGTCTGCTCGGAGTAGAGATTGCAGTAGGGTGGCTCGATCTTGAGCCGGAATTTCTCCGTGAAACAGTTGTATTCGAATGTAAAGGTATAGGTGAGGGGACTCGTAATATCTTTGCCGTCATCCTCTTTTTCCTGCGTTACCGAGATAAGTTCGAAATCGTCGATATCTTGCTGGGTGACGTAGATATATCCCAGATGCTCTTCGGGCAGCGTAATTTTCACCTGCCTGTATTCCGTCGTTTCTTTGGTGGTTCCGTCGGAGAGCGTATTGAGGATTTTGGCGTAGGAAGTATAGGCGTTCGGCAGCACGATATGCTCGCCTTCGGGATCGTCGCCGTCGAAGATATAGCCGAGTGTTCCCTCTTCGATGATCTTTTGGTCGGTCAGGTAGGCCAGATAATCGGGTTCCGGAGAGGGCGTAGTGCCGTAATGGAGAGTGTATTCGGTCTGGGTGGCGATCGAGATATTTTCCATACTTTCGGGGTTGTGGAAGGTCGAGGTGACCACGATCGTGCTGACGCGCCCCTCGTTGTCGAACGTGTATTGATACTGGCTGTTTTTGTATTTTGTCTGCTGGCTCGCGGGCAGGTGCTTGGTCGTCGTACCGCTGATACCGAGCAGGCATCCTATGTCATCGACACCCGCTATCGCGAAGCTGCCTATATCGATGCCGTTCCAGGGGTTGAGGAATTGTGTATAGGTATAGGAGAAACAGTAACTGCTTGCGGATGCCGTGATGCTCGTCAGATCTCCTGCCTCCCATTTGTATTTTGACCTGAGGTTTTCCAGGGCCGTTCCAGCCAGATAGAATTCTTTGGTTGCGAGGGTCCCGTCGGGATTGTAAATGAAGACATCCCTATTGTCGTCGAAATAGCTGTATTGTGAAATCAGACCGCTTTTATTCAGCTGGTAGCTCTCCGACCGGTCGTCTTTTGTTATTCTGGGAATGCTGCTGTAACTCGTAATTTCGATGTTGTATTGTGAGAGCGAGAATTTATTGGCTCCCCAGTTGAGAACCGTCTTGCTGGAACCGTTGAGTTTGTCGGGTTGATTCCGGTCGAACGTGTAGTAGTTGAAATTGGTCAGCACGCCCTGTGCGTCGTAGATGAGGTCGATGTATCCTTGGGTTGTGCTCTCTTCTGTGCCGTCTTCGGTGGTGGTTTTTTTATTCTCCGAAACTTCGATGTAGGTCAGCCGGTTTTCGGGCGAGATTTCGGGATGTTCCGGTTTTGCAGGTTCCTCGCTCGTACCGGTACCCTGTTGGGTGATGGTGATGGCGGCCGATTCTGTGCCGCAGAGAATGGTGATGACGGCTTTTCGGGAAGTTGGCTGGATATTTTCCGTAAGCGTGGCGGTAATGGTGTTTTTACCGGCATTGCCGAAGGTAGGCGAAAGGGTGATCCAAGTGTCGCCGCTACCGGGGGACTCTACCGAGGCCTGCCACTCTCCGGTAGTTTCGAAACTTACCGTGTGTTTCAGTCCGCTGTCGGCCGCGATCGTTGCGGATAATGCTTCCTGGGGGATCAGAATGGCCTGTTCTTCGTCGGTGTTGCTGTCGGTGCAACTTCCCCCCCCCACGTTAATCCCAGAAGGGTTACGATTGTTAATAGCTTTTTCATACGATAAAAAGGTTAGTTAATGGAAAAAATTGGTTGGTGAGCCGATTGATGTCTGACTCTGTGACGAATATAACAAATATTATCGTAACTGCCAAATGGAAATCTTCAGAAAGTCGATTTCTACTACGGTCGGCGATCCCTGCGGGGATCGGCAGCGGCCCGCTGCACATTTTCCGTACAGTCGTTTGTGCGGGTGAAAAACAAACCCCTCCGAGTTTTCGGAGGGGTTGTCTGATGGGGCTGTGCCCCGTGTTTTCGGTTTAATAGTGTGCGACGTACATATGACGGCTCAACAACTGGTAGTCGTATTCCGTAGGCTCCACATCCCGATTGACCTGGAAAAGATACTCCTGTCGGTAGTAGTATTCGCTCATAGGGCCGTTTTCGTCCGTATTTTCACCCATATACCGCAGTTCCGGTTCGGATACCGTGAAACAGTTCTTGTCGAGCGGAAGCATCGGCATCCAGTGGGTTTTCTGTTCACCGGTCGCAGGATCGAAGACTGTGCAGGAAGGATAGAACACGTCGAATTCCAGATTGACCGTGAAGCAGTTATATTCCAGCGTATAGACGAAACGGTGGGGGTCTATCACGTTTTCACCCAGCGGAATCTCGTTGAAAGAGGTCGAAACGAGCCGGAAGTTGTCCGCTTCGTCCTGCGTGATGTAAAGGTAGCCTAATACAGGACCTTCCTGAGTCGAGGGATTGATGTTGATCTGCCGATATTCGGTTTTTTCGCTGGTTCTGCCGTCGGACATCGTGCTGCGGATCTTGGCATAGGAGGTGTAGGCGTTTACACCGTACCATTTTTCGTCCGGATTGTCTTCCGAGAATGTATAGGGAAGCGTTCCTTCGTCCACGACTTCCTGTTTGGTCAGGTAGGGGATGTAATCGGGTTTCGAAACGGTTTGGGGACCGTAGTGGAGCGTATATTCCGTGCGCTCGCTGCCGCTGCCGCCGCCGTCCTGCCAATTCACTTCGGTCACGATCGTGCTGACGCGGCCTTCGGCGTCGAACGTGTAGGTGTAGGTCGTAGTGCTGTTGCCGTCTTGACAGCTGGCGGGCAGGTTCTTAACGGTCGTACCGCTGATGCCGAGCAGCATGGCGGACTCCTCTGCATCGCCGATCATGAAGGCGCCTATGTCGATGCCGTTCCAGGGGTTGAGGTGTTCGGTGTAGGAGAACGTCGTTGTTTCGTTATCCCGTCCGTCGATGGTCGAAATGGAAACGATGTTTCCGTCCTGCCAGGTAAGCGTCGAGGTCGAGTTCTCATCGGGATAGGAAGGGTTGCGGTATTCCAAGCGAGCCAGCGTGCCGTCGGCGTTGTAGGTGAAAGTCTGGCTGTCGCCGTCCGGGTCGGTGTAGCTACTTACCAAACCGCTTGTATTCAAGCGGTATTCCTTGGTGTATTCGCCCGAGTTGGGAAGGGGCATTCCTTCGTAACTGCTGCCGTCGATTTCGAACCATTTCTCTTCGTCTGTGATTTTCCCTTCGCTTCGTTTGAGCGTCCTTTCATAGGAGGCATTGATTTTGTCGGTCTGTTCCGAATCGTAATCGTATTGGTCGTAACCGGTCAGAAGACCTTCGGCATCGTATTCGAAGAGCATGTAACTCTTGTCGGTGCTGGAACCGTCGCTGTAAACCTCGGTGTAGGTCGTTTCTACCCAGGTCAGCCGGTCTTCGGGTGCTACGTCGGGATGTTCGGGCTTTTGAGGATTGTCGGGGTTATTCGGGTTGTCCGGATCTTCCGGTTCGTCTTGTCCCACGCCCCGCTGGGTGATGGAGATATTCGCGGATTCTCCGCCGCAGGAGATGATGACGACCGCCTGGCGGGATTCGGTCGTTTCGTTTTCAGTGAGCGTGACGGTAATCGTGTGCTTGCCGGCGTCGCCCGAAGTGGGGTTGATGGAGATCCAGCTTTCGGCACGCGAGGTTTCACGCACGGATGCCGTCCAGCTCTGGGTCGTTTCGAAACCGATGGTATGGGACAACACATCGGCCGAAATCGAGGCCGATAAGTTATCCTGAGGAATCAGAATGTTCTGAAACTCATCTGTTTCGCTGTCGCTGCAACTCCCCCCCCCCCCCCCCCCCCCGGGGGGAGAGGGGGGGGAAAAAGT
>ERZ791654.847-NODE-847-length-14234-cov-2.481064_pt1 | contig 14234 bp, 10 predicted proteins | sample MGYA00509960_ERZ791654 | MGnify/ENA primary metagenome ERZ791654 (study PRJEB30046, sample SAMN00715198) | human gut metagenome | study: EMG produced TPA metagenomics assembly of the A metagenome-wide association study of gut microbiota in type 2... | reverse complement strand
CGCCTCGTTGAAAAGGAGGCATGGCATCGAGCCACTTTTCTTTACCGTATAACACACCTATCCCCGTAGGTCCATATACTTTATGAGCCGAGAACACATAGAAATCGGCATCGAGCTCTTGTACATTCACCCGCAAATGAGGTACGGCTTGTGCGCCGTCCACCAAGACAGGAACCCCCTGCGCATGAGCGTAAGCGATCATTTCACGCACCGGATTAATCGTCCCCAATACATTCGAGACATGGGCGACACCGACCAAACGAGTATGCTCATTGAAAAGAGACTTATATGTATCGACGTTCAAATCTCCACGTTCGTCGATGGGAACTACCCGGAGCTTGATATTGCGCCGGCGCTGCAAAAGTTGCCACGGCACGATATTGGCATGGTGTTCCATAACGGTGAGAATAACCTCGTCGCCGTCGTGCAGGAACTCATCTCCAAAAGAAGAAGCCACCAAATTGATTGCCTCCGTTGTTCCTCTTGTAAAAATAATTTCCGAAGACGAACCGGCCCCGATGAACTGTTGCACCCGACGGCGGGCAGCTTCGTGGGCATCGGTAGCCTCTTGACTAAGCGTATGGACTCCACGATGCACATTTGCATTTACCCGATAGTAAGTATCGGCAATATGATCGACCACACACTTGGGAGTCTGAGACGTAGCGCCGTTATCCAAATAGATTAACGGTCTTCCCGAAATCTCCCGACTCAGAATAGGAAAATCTTCCCTTATTTTTTCGACATCAAACATAACGGCACTCCTTTCTCATAAATCTTAATGACATGCTTGACAACCGGAGCATTTCGCCAACTCTCCACGGAACCTTTTCTCAACCAATTGACGCAGCCGATCTTTCAAGGCATCGAGTCGTACCAACTCGATGACATCGTTGGTAAACGCGAACATCAACAACATGCGAGCTTCGGACTCGGGAATACCGCGCGACCGCATATAAAACAGGGCATTTTGGTCGAGTTGACCGACCGTGGCTCCATGACTACACTTCACATCGTCTGCATAAATTTCGAGTTGAGGTTTCGTGTACATTTTGGCGAGCGGAGATGCACACAAATTCTTATTACTCTGATAGGCTTCGGTTTTCTGAGCCCCGTGTCGGACCAATATGCGTCCGCTGAACGAACCTCGCGCCGAATCGTTCAACACGTATTTGAACAACTCGTTACTGTGGCAATGAGGAACGGCATGATCTATATGCGTATACGTATCGACGACCTGTCCTTTATCGGCGATAGCCATACCGCAGAGAGACAATTCGGCATGCTCTCCTTCAAAAGCCGAATAGTAATTATTACGGGTTACTCCGTTATGCAATACGATACCATTGACCAATACGTTAGATCGTTCCCCCTGACGCACGAACACCGACGAAACTTTCGATGTATTCTCCGAAGACTCCTCTATATCGTAGTAGTCGAACACAGCGTCGTCGTCCACGAATATCTCGCAAACTTGCGACGACAGAAATTTAACGGTGGCCTCGTCCGAGTGATCGCACACCAGCAATTTGGCCTGCGCCCGTTTTCCTACGACAATCAACAACCGGCGATTCACCATAAAATCGACATTGCCCCGAAGGATATTTACCAACTGTATCGGTTTTTCCACGACGACTCCGTCCGGAATATACAAAAAGAAACCGTCTTGGGCAAAAGCCGTGTTCAAGGCAACGGTCCCGTCTCGTTTCATATCGGCGACCTTTCCGTAATAACGCGATACCAAATCGGGGTATTGCAAGGACATGTCACAAAGGCTACCCACCAAAACGCCGTCAGGGAGTTTAGATGATACCGGCTGAACCCGTTTGTAAAAAGAGTCATTGACAACGAAATAGAGCAACGTACTCAAATTAGGCACATCGCAACGAAACACTTCATAAGGATTGGTCTCTATATCTATCCGACCCAGATTCAACCCGTAATCGGGAGAATAGACCGACTCTATATCTGTCCGCCGGTGTTCCTCGTCTTTCAAAGAGGGTAATCCCCGACTCTCCAACAAAGACACAGCCTCTTCGCGCAACCCGTTCATCACGGCCGACGAATGGCCATTTATCAAATCTTTTTGAGACCTATATAAATCTATATATTGTTGTACTGCACCCATATCGACTTAAATTTCGCCCAACTCTTTTTTTATCCAGTCATACCCGCGCTCTTCCAATTCAAGAGCCAATTCGGGACCGCCCGATTTCACGATTCTCCCCTTATAGAGCACATGGACAAAATCGGGGGCGATATAGTCCAACAAACGTTGATAGTGTGTGATGACAATCGTCGCGTTCTTCTCGGACTTCAATTTATTCACACCGCCGGCAACAATACGCAGGGCATCGATGTCCAGCCCGCTGTCGGTCTCATCGAGAATGGAAAGACGGGGTTCGAGCATAGCCATCTTGAATATCTCGTTCCGTTTCTTTTCTCCACCCGAAAAACCCTCGTTTACCGAGCGACCGGCCAGTTTATTATCCAACTCCACAATCTCCCGCTTTTCCCGCATAAGTTTCAAGAAATCGGTAGCCGACAGTGGTTCGAGGCCTCTGTACTTGCGTTGCTCGTTCACAGCCGTGCGCATGAAATTAACCATACTCACACCCGGTATCTCCACCGGATATTGAAAACTCAAAAATATACCTTCGTGAGAACGATCCTCGGGTGACAAAGCCAAAAGGTCTTTCCCATAAAACTCAACCGAGCCACGAGTCACCTCATAAGCCGGATTACCGGTCAATACGGCGGAAAGCGTACTTTTCCCCGAACCGTTAGGCCCCATAATCGCATGCACCTCGCCCGGTTTCACTTCGAGGTTTATACCTTTCAATATCTCTTTGCCATTTATGCTGGCATGTAAATCTTCAATCTTCAACATAGATATTTCGTTTTATTCTTTTCTTTATTTATTCCCTGCCGTTACTGCGACTACTTGTCCCGCCACGACATATACACCACAAGGCAAATAGTCGGTATTCAAGCCCTCAACTACATTCATTATCTTCACCATTTGTCCCGTCACTTTATAAACAGGCAACTGCATCGACCGATCACTTTGTACGAACAAACGTCCGTTTGCAGCGTACACTCGACCCACCGAATGATCTGCCGGTGAATCCACTCCATCGACAATACGGTCGATATGCACCGGATAGCCGTTGTTTTCCCCGGGAATATATCCCCAATTCCGGCATACGGCATCACCTTTCACCGCATTGTTCAAGGCATCCAAAAAACCGCTCCCGGCAGACTGCATCTCTGCTGTGCTATACGCAATACCGTTCTCACCGACTTCTGTACCTTCCACAACAGCATCGCTGTTATAATAGCAAGAATGTACATTCGATTCACTCAACCGGCACACCTTGACACCAGCGACATCGCTGCATACATCGCCCGTCGAATAACTATTCCACAATAACTTATAAGCCTTTCCCACCAAGCCTCCAACGCTTCCCTGTGAAGAACCTTCCTCATCTATATGCGCATCGATTAAAGAGATATTTCCTCGATTATAGCTATTGTACACCGGTTCTTCACAATATCCGACCAGTCCACCTGCATAAATAGCATTCCAACTGGACGAAGATCGGGGAGCCGAACTTTCGATTTTCAAACCTCCACGATTCCAGCAATCTACAACCGGGCAATCTGTATTCTGACCCATCACTCCCCCGACCGACAACATCGAACCATTCGATTTAACCTCGATCTCACCTTCGTTGCCACAAGTGTACAACGAATCGGTTTGCGAACTATTATAAGAGGAATAAGAGCAAACGCCTCCTACCTGTACTTCAAAACCATCGCTTTCACAAATCACGGAGTCCCTATTGAAACAGTACGTTATACCCATGCTCGCCGAGGAAACCCCGCCGACATAAGCACTCCCTTCATAAGCATTCACCTTAACGACCGAATGATTCTCGCAGCTATCCACCCAGAATGAATAATTACTTGAAATTCCGCCCACCGACACACTTCCCGAAGTATTGCCCGATACGAAAATATTTCCCCGGTTCGTACAAGAGACAATACGATTCTCTTTACCATAAACCGGTCCGCATCTACCCACAAGACCCGACACCCTTATGTCGACCACATCACTGTTATCTTGAATATCCACTATTATCTTTCCCTCATTGGAACAATCAAGGAACTTCACCTCATCAGCATGAGCCACAAGCCCGCTTACCGAGCAAACGATCTCATGTGAATCGCCAGTTCGCAATACAGGAGTAGTCACAATATCGGCTCGATTCACACAGCGAATGAAACGGACATCACCCTCTGCCGAAGCCGCTATCGTGCCTATCTTCAAATCCAAATTCCCATAATAAAAAGAATACATTTCAGGCACTTCTACCCGACAGGTCTCATCTAACGTCAAATCCCTTATCTCGGCTCCTCGAACCGTACCGAACAAACCGGCCACGACACGCTTGTAATCATCGTCGTATCCTCCGCCTTCTTCTGCCGGCACGACCGTCAAACCGCTAATCGTATATCCATCTCCATCGAATACGCCGCTAAAATAACTACCAAACTGCTCGTTAACAGGTGTTATCCACTTATGTGCCGACATATCTATATCGGCCGCCAACCGAACGGTTTTATCCGGATAATTCCACAGCGACCTTGTCATATATTCACCAAAAGCAGCCAACTCCTCAGGCGTGGAAATAATCATCACATCGTTATCGAAATTCTTGTCAAGCCATTCTCCATCGTAATTCCCTTCATCGAACCACGAGCCCTCTTGCGCCGAAACAGGAAAAACCTCCGCAACCAAAACACTCAATAACACAATGAGAAAAAAACGATACGCAATCCTTTTCATATCATTCTACTATTTTCCTTAACCTACCGAACCTTCCAACGAGATCTGCAATAGCTTTTGCGCTTCAACGGCAAACTCCATAGGCAGTTTATTCATCACCTCTTTGGCATATCCGTTCACGATAAGACCCACGGCATCCTCGGTAGGGATTCCACGCTGGTTACAATAGAATATTTGGTCTTCATTGATTTTCGAAGTAGTCGCTTCATGCTCTACCACGGCCGAATCATTCAGAATCTCCATATACGGGAAAGTATGCGCCCCGCAATCGGAACTCAACAACAGACTGTCACACTGGGTAAAGTTCCTTGCATTCTCGGCACTCGGCAACACTTTCACGAGTCCTCGATAGCTATTCTGGCTACGACCCGCCGAAATACCCTTCGATACGATCGTACTACGGGTATTCTTCCCGATATGTATCATCTTCGTTCCTGTGTCGGCTTGCTGATAGTTATTGGTAACAGCCACCGAATAAAACTCCCCGACCGAATGATCGCCCGCCAGCACACAACTAGGATATTTCCAAGTAATGGCCGACCCCGTCTCCACCTGCGTCCAAGAGAGCTTAGAGTGATCGCCTTTGCACATGCCTCGCTTCGTCACGAAATTATAGATACCGCCTTTCCCGTCCTTATCGCCCGGATACCAATTCTGCACGGTCGAATATTTCACTTCGGCACGATCATGCACTACAATTTCCACGATAGCTGCGTGCAATTGATTCTCATCACGCATAGGAGCCGTACAACCTTCGAGATAGCTCACATAGCTGTCGTCATCGGCAACAATCAATGTTCGTTCGAACTGTCCCGTATTAGCGGCGTTGATACGGAAATAGGTAGATAATTCCATAGGACACCGGACTCCTTTGGGGATATAAACGAACGAGCCGTCACTGAATACGGCCGAGTTAAGCGCTGCAAAAAAATTGTCCCGATACGAAACAACCGAGCCTAAATAACGTTTCACCAAATCGGGATAATCTTTCACCGCCTCGCTGAACGAGCAGAAAATGACACCCAATTCGGCCAGTTTTTCCCGAAAAGTCGTCCGTACCGACACACTATCCATCACCGCATCGACCGCTATACCCGACAGTTTCATCTGTTCTTCGAGCGAAATTCCCAGCTTGTCGAATGTCTTGCGTAGCTCAGGGTCCACTTCATCGAGGCTTTTCGGAGCCTCTTTGGTCTTGGGAGCAGCATAATAACTGATAGCCTGATAATCTATATCGGGAATATTCAAATGAGCCCAATGCGGCATTTCGAGCGTTTTCCAGTAAGCGTATGCTTTCAGACGGAATTCAAGTAACCATTCCGGCTCCTTTTTCTTCTCCGAAATATGGCGGATAATATCCTCGTTCAATCCGGTAGGAATAATATCTGTCTCTATATCGGTTACAAATCCGTATTTATAATCGTTAGTAGTAACGTCGTTTAATATTTCATTCGAATTATCCTGTTTCATTTTTAATCTGCTTTACAATTTTCACAACAGAGATACGGCTCGTTGCATATCGAATAAGGTATAAACAATCCCCTCGTCGGTTTGGTTTCCGAAACGAACTGCTCTTGTGCCATCGAAAAGAGCAACGGAGCTACACGCAATGTATATCCATAGAACTGTGACGAAGCCGTCTCTTTTTCCGGAATCAGTTTACCCTTAGGATCAATAATATGGACGAGATTAAGCACTATACTCAATATGACCAAATATTTGACGGCGCCGAACAAAGCCCCGGCCAATCTGTCGAGCCACCCCAATGCCACATGATGCGTAATGTGATGTATCAGCCTCATCAGTTGAACGCATATAATGTAAACGATAAGGAACAATAACGAATATGCGATAACCCGGCTTACACCCTCAGGCAAATCGAACATCTCCCTCAACAATGCAGAGAACGAACCTCCGAAAAACCGGGCGACGACCATACCTGCGATAAACCCGCCCAACGAACCTACCTGACGGATAACCCCTTTGATGAGTCCGTACAGAAAACCTATAACGGCGATCAATAGGATAGTAAAATCAACATAATTCATCTTTCACACTCCCGATTCTTAACCCTGCAAAATTACTTTTTTATTTTGAATACTCCGTATTTCCGTCTTATTATCCGTCAAAGGCGATAACAAAGGCTGCCCCGTACCTACGAGGCAGCCTCTCTATTCCCGAAAAACGTTTCTTTCTTAAAGCGTCTTTTTCACTTCTACCTCCTCATAAGCCTCTACGAGATCGCCTATCTTAACATCGTTGTAGTTCGTGATGTTCAATCCGCATTCAAATCCCGTAGTCACCTCTTTAACATCGTCTTTGAAGCGTTTCAGAGAGCCCAAATCTCCGCTATAAATCACGATACCGTCTCGTATCAAACGTATCTTGCTCGACCGTTTCAGCTTACCTTCCTTCACGATACAGCCGGCAACCGTACCGACTTTCGTAATATGATAAGTTTCCAAAACCTCGGCCGTGCCCAATATCTCCTCTTTGATTTCGGGAGACAACATACCTTCCATAGCCGATTTCACCTCCTCGATAGCATCGTAGATGATCGAATAGAGACGTATATCGACTCCTTCTTTTTCGGCCAATCGGCGAGCAGCCACGGAGGGTCTCACTTGGAATCCGATGATAATAGCATTGGATGCGGCGGCCAACGTAATATCCGATTCGGATATTTGTCCTACGGCCTTATGCAATACATTGATTTGTATTTCGGGGGTGGATAGTTTGATAAGCGAATCGCTCAAAGCTTCCACCGATCCGTCCACATCGCCCTTCACAACCAAATTCAACTCTTGGAAATTGCCGACAGCTATACGACGACCTATATCGTCGAGGGTCAATAACTTGTGAGTACGCAAGCCCAATTCGCGTTGCAATTGTTCGCGTTTATTGGCAATCTCGCGTGCCTCTTGCTCCGTATCCATCACATGGAACACATCACCGGCCTGAGGAGCACCATTCAAACCAAGAATCTGAACGGGAGCCGACGGACCGGCAACTTCGATACGGGCATTTCTTTCGTTGAACATAGCTTTTACCTTTCCGTGATTGGTTCCCGCCAACACGACATCGCCTTTATGCAAAGTCCCGTTTTGCACCAATACGGTAGCAACATATCCACGCCCTTTATCCAATGTGGACTCGATAATCGAACCGGTAGCCCTCCGGTTGGGATTCGCTTTTAAGTCGAGCAATTCGGCCTCCAACAAAACCTTTTCCATCAATTCATGTACTCCGGTTCCTTTTTTAGCCGAAATCTCCTGCGACTGATATTTACCGCCCCAATCTTCTACGAGGTAGTTCATATTAGCCAACTCCTCTTTAATCTTGTCAGGATTGGCATTCGGCTTATCGATCTTATTGATAGCGAACACAATGGGAACACCGGCTGCCGAAGCATGATTGATGGCCTCCACAGTTTGGGGCATTACATTGTCGTCGGCAGCGACGATAATAATGGCGATATCGGTCATCTGAGCTCCGCGGGCACGCATAGCCGTAAATGCCTCGTGACCCGGAGTATCGAGGAAAGTGATACGACGTCCATCTTCCAATTTCACATTATATGCACCGATATGCTGAGTGATACCTCCGGCTTCCCCGGCAATCACATTCGAATTGCGAATATAGTCGAGCAATGAAGTTTTACCATGATCCACGTGTCCCATCACGGTCACGACAGGAGGACGAGATGTCAAATCTTCTTCCCTGTCCTCTTCTTCATGAATCGCCTCGACCACCTCGGCGCTTACATATTCGGTCTTAAAACCGAATTCTTCCGCAACGATATTGATCGTCTCGGCATCGAGACGCTGATTGATCGACACCATCATGCCGATACTCATACAGGTAGCGATAACCTCGTTCACCTGAACATTCATCATCGAAGCCAAATCGTTTGCCGTAACAAACTCCGTCAGCTTCAACACTTTACTTTCAGCTTCCTCCATTTCGGCGAGTTCACGTTCGCCATTCGAGAAAGCCTCGCGTTTTTCTTTACGCCATTTGGCCGATTTCTTCTGTCCTTTTGTATTATTGGTGAGGCGAGCCAATGTCTCTTTTATCTGCTTTTGTACATCTTCTTCGCTCACCTCGGCCTTTATAGGACGTTGTTTTTGTTTATTCGGTCTATTTCCTCCGTTATTTTTGCCATTTCCTCCACGGGAGGGTTGTCCACCCATCGATGAAATGCTTTTCGATATATCTACCTTTTCTTTACTGATTCGTTGACGCTTCCTACGTTCACCACCTTGCTGATTAGCATCGTCGCCACCGGCAGCCTTGTGTGATTCTTGTCTCTGTTTCTCTTTACTCTCCCGCTCTTTACGTTTTTCCTCTTTCGTCTTTTTCTTCGGACGAGTCTGTTGATTCAACGCATCGAGATCTATTTTACCGACGACATTGATATTCGAGGTAAACGCCGGACGATTAATGGTAAACACCTCGTCTTCATGGGATTCCTCGACTTCCTTTTCTTCTTTAACCTCTTGCTCGACAGTCTCCTCTTTTACTTTCGGTTCAACTATTTGAGGTTCTGGGTTCGATTGAGAGACAACCTCTTGTTTAGGTTCGGCGACCGGCTTATTCTCTTCTTCGGCAGGCTTCACTTCTTCACGGGCCGACACCGCCGGCTCTGGTTTTTCCTCTTTCGTTTTCACTTCGACCTTGTTCTCCTCCGATTTAACCGGCTCTTTTTTCTCTACCGGATTTTCCTTTTTATGTTCGGATGACTTCGGACGATTCAAAGCGTCGAGATCTATTTGACCGACCACTTTCGGGCGTTGTGTCTCGGGAATAATTGTTTTCAGCTCCTTCGGTTCTTCCTTTATTGCCGATGAAGAATTCCCCTCCTCCGATTCGGTAGCCGATGTCGCCTTGCTCTTTTCCTTATGACGTTCAAGACTAATGCTCTCCGATTCGAGTTTCAAATTTTTGTCCTTACTGAACTCCTTGACAAGCAGTGCATACTGTTCGTCGGTTATCTTGGTGTTAGGGTTAGCTTCAACCGTAAAACCTTTCTTTTGAAGAAATTCGACCGCCGTCTGAATTCCTACATTCAAGTCTCTTGCTACTTTATTTAACCTTATCGACATACTCAGTTTTAGTTTATAAATAATGGAAGAATTAAAGATGCCTCCGACAAAGGCACAAAGACCGCATTGTATCGGTCCCGAAAACGGATTACTCTTCAAACTCCGCTTTCAAAATAGCGAGAACTTCGTCCACGGTGTTCTCTTCGAGGTCGGCTTTCTCGATCAATGTTTCACGAGGCAACGCAAGCACACTCTTCGCAGTAGCGCATCCGATACCTTTCAAGGCCTCGATCACCCAGTCGTCGATTTCGTCGCTGAATTCGTCGAGGTAAATGTCCTCCTCTTCTTCCTCGTCTATATCTCTGTAAACATCGATATTGTAACCCGTAAGCATGCAAGCCAACTTAATATTCAAGCCGCCTTTACCGATAGCCAACGAGACCTCCTCAGGTTTAAGAAATACCTCTGCTTTCTTCTCCTCTTCATTCAACCGAATCGAAGAAATCTTGGCCGGACTCAAAGCGCGTTGTATAAACAGTGATGGATTGGCCGTGTAATTAATGACATCGATATTTTCATTGCGCAATTCCCGGACAATACCATGTATACGCGAACCTTTCACACCCACGCAAGCTCCTACCGGATCGATACGATCGTCATACGATTCAACGGCAATTTTAGCACGCTCTCCCGGAATACGGGCAATCGCTCTTATCAAAATCAAACCGTCGTGAATTTCGGGCACTTCGAGCTCGAAAAGACGGCGAAGAAATTCATTGGACGTGCGGGATACCAAAATTTTAGGATTGTTGTTCTTGTTATCGACTTCCAACACGACAGCCCGCACGGTCTCACCCTTCCGGTAAAAATCCGAAGGTATCTGTTCGGCTTTCGGCAACAGCAACTCATTACCGTCGTCATCGATCAACAACATCTCCTTTTTCCAAATCTGGTAAACTTCGGCACTTACCAATTCGCCTATTTTATCTTTATATCTATTGTATATGGCATCTTTTTGCAAATCGAGAATCTTCGAAGCCAGTGTTTGGCGCAAGTTCAAAATAGCTCGACGACCGAATTTCTCGAAATGCACCTCGTCGGTCATCTCCTCGCCGACCTCGAAATCGGGGTCGGTTTTCCGAGCTTCCGACAAAGAAACCTGCAAATTACTGTCGGTCACCGCTCCGTCTTCCACAATCTCACGGTTACGCCATATTTCGAAATCCCCCTTCGTCGGATTCACGATTACATCGAAGTTTTCATCGGTCCCGAACATCTTTGCCAATACGTTGCGGAAAGATTCTTCCAGCACACTAATCATCGTAGTTATTTCGATGTTCTTCAACTCTTTGAACTCTGCAAAGGTATCGACCATGCTAACGGGTTCCTCTTTTTTTGCCATATTATTTAAATCTGATTAGATATTTTGTATATTTTACTTCATCATATCCAAAAGCGAGGTCTTCCTCGACCTCCACTTTTCGTTTACTGGTTTCGCTCTTTACTTTCTTGGTTATCGTCACGACAAATTTCTCCGAATCGGCACTTTTCAATATCCCCGAAAGTTTCATGCCGTTTTTGGTCAACAATTCCACTTCCTTGCCTATATTTTTCTTGTACTGCCCGAGGACTTTGAACGGAGAGGTAATCCCTGCCGACCCAACCTCCAATTCATAATCTTCGACATCTCGGTCGAGCTTCGATTCCAAAAAACGATGTAACGCCACGCAGCGATCTATATCCACACCCTCTTCGTTATCTATTTCCACGACAATCACATTATCGGGTTTTACTTGTACATCGACTACGAAACAGTCGCTTCCGGTCAACCCTTCTTCAACAAATGCCTCTATTTCTTTTTTATCTATCATAACGACTCTATGCAAAGAAAAAAACGAGGGAACATCATTGCCCCCTCTTCCATTCCAACCGCCACAAAGATAGCACAATATTATATAATACGCAACTCCACAGATTCCCTACGAACCAAAATAGGATAATTCGCACCTAAAATTTAAATATTTTTCAACAAATATATTCTTATTTAATATAATAAAAATGCGAAAGAACGCAATTGTTTCCGCAACAAAAGTTCTCTGCCCCCACAATAACGATTACACAAAGCATGAAATAATGGACTGTGATCCATATATTTTAGATGAGCGAGCTCATGGCAAATAACATAATCGATCAACTCTTCGGGTAGGTACATCAAATAAAACGACAACTGTATCTCTCCCCGACGGGTACAATGCCCCAACTTTCGCCGCCCGCGACCTATCGTTACCGAAACCACTGGCAACCCCAATCTCGACGAGATTTGATTCAGCCTCCGAGGTAAAACCTCTTGCGCCCTTCTGTAAACGAAACGACCCACTCCCCGCGACAACGTTTTCCGTACATTCGTCTCATTCAAATCGATTCCCGGAGGACAAAACACCTGTAAACAATCACCCTCATACCGAAATAAAAACTTATTCGACACACCCGGCAATAAACATATATCTCCTCCATAGCAAGGAATACTATCGCCCGTAGACAAAACTCGATTTTTCCGTATCGTCACGCTTCGAGACACCAACACCCTCAGTTTTTCACGGTTATCGTCCACCGCCGATTTCACCCGGTTTACAGCATATCCTTCCGGGCAAGTAATCTGCAAACCATTATCCTTTACTCTAAATATCAAACGGCACGCCCGACTATCCGAACGAATATAAATCTCCCCGAATTCCTCGTCTCGATAAACAAACATCTACTTTCTCCTTTTCCATTTGCGAAGATAATGGAATTGGAGCACTTGAACAAAATCGGACAAAAATGGTTCGATCGATAATTAGTCGGGATATCGGCTTAAAAAAAATCGGAGGCGATTCTCCTTTAACTTCTCTCTTGTATTCACAGACAGATATGAAAAAGAATATTTGAAGCAGCATTATAAGTCCTCTTCCCTTCTGCGTCCCGCAGCCTTACGAGGTGTTTTGCAACGACAAAAATCGAAGCAGGGAAGAAAGCGAAATTCATACCAATCTCTCCCACTGTGTTACGCAGAGATATAGCGGGAGTGCTCGAAAAGCGGAAGAGCTAAATCAAGAAAAACACAAAAAGGTGTTAACGACAGAATACTATTAACCTCCTGCCCTGCGCACGCATATGCGACACCGGGGAGAAGTGTAAAATCTATCCTTATACCAAAAAAGAGAATATTCCTTTAACCACCCCACCTATACCCTGTGGCATTGCAAAGCACTCACCCCTCCACTGTGTTTTGCAACGCAAAATATAGGGGAGGTAGCACGAAGTGACGGAGGAGTTAAATAAATATCCACAACAGAGGAAACACATCAAGGTATCGACACTCTCCCTCTGCTCATCACAGATGAGATAGGGGGAGTGCCCGCAGGGCGAGGGGGTTAAACTCTCAAAAACATAATTTATTATCTTCCCAATCCTTCTCCGAAGAGCCTAAAATATAGCTACCGTCAAGCAATTCATCGCTAAAATTCATGTCTATCCCCGAATTCTCCATTGAATCCAAAAACGCTCTCCCCCACGAAAAGAATTGTCGGTAAAATCTATTTACCACCGGTTCCCCAAAAATAGTTTCGCTCCACAACAAAACCGAAATAACACCCCATTAGTTAAAAAATCATATTTATTTAGTACCATGCGATACAAACTACTAAACCATACCTATATTTGTGTTGTAAAAGGTACTAAACATGAATACAGACAACGTTAAATCTCAGATGAGAAAAGGGATACTGGAATATTGTACCCTGTTGATTCTTCAAAAAAGAAGAGCCTATGTTTCTGATATTATCCAATCGCTCAAAGAAGCGAAACTCATTGTAGTGGAGGGAACGCTATACCCGCTTCTTTCCCGCCTTAAAAACTCCGGATTACTTACTTACGTTTGGGAAGAATCCACGCAAGGTCCCCCGAGGAAGTATTATGAACTTACTCCCGAAGGAACTGTTTTTCTAAACGAACTCGACAACGCTTGGAAAGAATTGAATCAAGTCATAGACCACATCAAAGAACAATAAACCAAATACACTTTTATATGAAAAAGACCGTAACCGTCAATCTCGACAAAACGATTTTCAATATCGACGACGATGCCTATACCGTCCTCGAATCTTATTTAGAAGCACTACACGACCATTTCAAAAAAGAAGAAGGCGGGCAAGAAATCATGAACGACATCGAAAGCCGCATTTCCGAACTTTTCAAGGAAAGGTTAGGGTTCGGCATGCAAGTAATCACCCTGCAAGAGGTCAACGAAGTCATCGCCATAATGGGCCAACCGGACGAAATAGAAAACCCACTCGGTT
>ERZ791654.845-NODE-845-length-14304-cov-2.199453_pt1 | contig 14304 bp, 21 predicted proteins | sample MGYA00509960_ERZ791654 | MGnify/ENA primary metagenome ERZ791654 (study PRJEB30046, sample SAMN00715198) | human gut metagenome | study: EMG produced TPA metagenomics assembly of the A metagenome-wide association study of gut microbiota in type 2... | reverse complement strand
TTTTATTTCCTGTGTTGTGCCAGCGATAGCATCCAGTTTCATATTGATTCTGGTGTTATCCTTCACACGTTCCTCAATATCCTTTGTGTCTGTATGCTTGCTACTTTTCAACCCGAAAAAGACGGAAAATGCCAAAGATACTATGCTTATGAGATATGCTATTTCGACTTGCATTTCTGTACCGCCTTTCTGCTTAATAATTGTGCATCAGCCCACCGCCACATAATACGATGCACCCCTGCTGCCATTTCGTTAAAAAATAAAATCTATCGAATTTAATAGAAAAATTAAGCGGATTTTTAATGAAATTTCATTTGTTTTCGATTAAATTTCAAAAAATTCTATAAATTTATTGAAACTCCCAATGGCAACGCACTAAAAACGACTAAAGCCAGTTTGCTTTAACCACTTTACAGAACCTTTACAAATGGGTATACGCCAAAGAATAATTCCTCTCTATTCTTCCAAGAGCGGCTTATGCCGTTTTCGGAATAGCTTTCCATGTAAGCCTCTCCTGCTTGCGAGTGGTCATACACAGCCAAGTCAACGATATTGTTTTCAAACCTCTTTAAGTCAGACAAAATATCTCTTTCGGTGTATGTTTCTGGATACATACGCCTTGCGATAATCTCCTTTTTTGCCTGTTCTATCAGTTGGTTCAAGAGCGGATTTTCTTCCTTATTGTCGAATACCACAGTATCATTCTCGTCAACGTGAAACTGCCGCAGTCTGATTTTCACTTGTTCCAAAATGCTGTAATCAGCCATAAGCAATCACCCCTTTACAGTCCGAATACGGACAGGATATACTGTTTCAGTTCTGTGCCGTTCATTTCTTCTGCACCCTCAACACCTACGGTCAACGCCAGCTGCCGCAGTTCATTGACAGGCATTTTTGCGATTTCGCTTTTTGTGTATGTTCTCTTGCCGTCAGTATCTGGTACTTCTTCAAAAGGCTCATACCAGATGCCATTATGCTTTACTTTATGGTCGAATTTCATTTAGCCGACCTCCTTTTTAGTAGCATTTAATAACATAGGTGCTGTCCATTCTCTCGTAAGATGGCAGTACAATTTCGGATGCAGTTGTCTTTGTATGAACAGGGTCGCTTGTCAATGTAACGGAAACCGCAACGCCTGTATTTACAATGGACACATCCGCTTCCTTACTTCCCATCAGTGTACGTTCTTCCGGTGTTGTGCCGTACCATGTGTTACCTAGCGCGCCGTTAGGAATCAGTGTTGCAAAACCATCTGGATAGAATGTAGCAACGGTTCCTTCTTCGTCTTTGTACTGTTTAGAGTAAATGATAATGTTTACGCCAAGTTCATTAGAGAAAATTTCCTTCACCCTGTTATCATCCATAAAGATATTCGCCGTTGCATTCTGCGCCAAAATTGCAGATTTAATATTCTTATTCTTTTTCAGATAGCCCATGGTCTTTCTGGAAACAATCATAACGGACGGGCGCTCGCCCGTTTTCGCTTCAACAGAATCCAGTCCCGTAGAAACATCTCCGAGAGGGTCAGAGTTTTCGGTATCAGACCACTTGTCAGTTGTTCCAGTCAGCTCCGCAAAGTTGTTTGTTTTGTACTCTCCGTCTTGGTCATAATTGTATGCGTATGTAACGCCGTTTGCCGCAATGGAAATTTTAGGAGAACCATCGGCAGGGGAAAGCAACTGCATAATCATCCTTTCTGGAACAACCCTTGCACCTTCAATCAAATCGTTTGCATCTTCAAAAATTCTGCTCAAGACATCTGTTGCGTAGGGGTCCGAGGAATCCTGCACACGCATGATTTCCAGTTCGTCAGTTTCCTTTATAATTCTGGATTCGCGGAAGAACGCCATTTCAGTTTCTTTAACGATGAAGCCTTCTCTACTTCTGATTGTAGAGTTTGCATCAAAATTGGAAGGAGCCAAGGAAACAGGAAGCCCTTTAGATGTTTTAATCCATTTCAGGTCAAGACCCATTTTCTTTTTTGCTGGGAACAGACCTTCTCCAATATAATATTCTCTATTGCTCGCAACCTCTGTCTGCACAAGGGCAATCGCCTTTGCGTTGTATACATCTCTAATCTTCATTACTTTACACCTCCTTATTCAAATACAATCAGTGGCATGGCAGTTTTCGCCTCTGTTGCAATCGTGATTCCTGCGTTTGCATTTGCATTTGCTTCATTCACGGAAGCGAACGCCCTTACGATAGTTCCGTTGGGATTTTCATCGTATGTGTCAGAAAGCAAAATCCCGATAGCTGTATTGTCATTCACCTTCTTTCCTTCTGCGGAAATAGGATTCCCAGCCTTGCAAACGCCTTCTGTAAAAGCCGATGCATCTAAAGTGATAGGTATAAACAATTCGCCGCCAAGCCTTCTTTTCAGAATTTCCTTTTGCATAACCACGCTTTTTTTATTGAATTTCATAGTTTATTCAGCCTCCTTACATATAGTCTTTTAAAACAGATTCAGCCATTTTATTTGCATCAGACCATCTACTGCCGATGTATTTTGCAATTTTTTCAGCCTCCGTCTGCGTTTCGCCGCCGCCATTACTTCCGTTAGGGTTAGGGGAGTTGTTTGCAATTTCATCCTCTTTCGCCTTGGCAGCAGCCGTTTCTTTGTCAGAGATAATCTGTCCGAGAACGTCATAATCGAAAGAGCCATCATCCTTTACAATCTGTGCCGCCTGTTCAGCAGTTACTTTGAATTTCGCAGCCGCAGTGCTTCTCTGCGTAGCCAATGTCTGTGCCTTCTCAAGTTCTGCGATTCTTGCATTTGCTGTTTCCAACGCTTTATTGGCTTTTTCAGTTTCAGACAAACCGTTTGATTCCAATTCGTCAATCTTTGCCTGTAATTCGTCTGCCTTATCGGCTTTTTCTTTGTACTGTGCGATTTTATTTTTTTCGTTCAGCACTTCCTTATTGCTCTGGTTTAACAGATTTGTAATCTGCTCATCCGTAGCATCTGGAAAAAGTTTCAATACCTGTTCTCTTGTCATGTGATTACCTCCTGTCATTTACTCACGCTTTTGTTTCCGCAGGTCGCACCTGCTGAGTTTGCTATTTACCGCATAGCTGCTTATTTTTATAAACAAAAAACAGCCCATAAGGACTGTTTAAGTTTTCGTGTATTTCAGGCTACATCTGCAATTTACAATTTCTTCCGCACTCGCCCCCAAAGAGTAGTCACGAGGGAAGGACATTTCAGATGCACCTATTTGAAAGGAATCGAATATCCCGATTTTATATCCATTCGATTCTGCGTGTGTATGCCGCACCTTATCGTCATTCATGGTTATCCATGTTTTGTATTGATAGCCTTGCTTAACCATTCTGGTGTATTCTCGGTAGTTGCCAATGGTATTTGCTTCATTCGCCGCAATATTCATGGCACGCTCAACAGATGTAAAGTAGGGCGTATCCTTATTTTCAATCGTTGTTCGGATAATATCTTCTATGATTTTCTCTGAGTATTCATTTATGTACGATGGTGGCTCTCTGACCTTTAGAAATTTCAACGCCACTTTCTTGTATTCTGCGGAAAGACCTTGAATGAAATCTTCTTCTTTTCCGTCATAGTCTAAGAAGGCGCAGAAAAAAGAAATAAAAATCGGCTCAAGTTCTTTTGCTAACTCAAGCCGTTCTTTCTTTTCTTCATCAGATATTTCCATTTCGCCGAAATAGGTTTCATATACAATTTTCTCTGTATGCAATTCATCATTTGGGATTCTTGACATGAAACCACCTCTTTATTCTTCAGCAACCGCTTGAGATTGTTTTGCAATTTCTGCCGCCTTGCGTTCCTGTTCTTCCTGTTCTTCCGCTGTCTGCCACAAAGCATCCATATAAGGCTTAGAAAGAAGGAATGTTTTTTCAGAATCTCCCCACAGACCAACTGTCTTAACTGCGATAAGAGGGTGTATTCCTGCCTGCAACAGCTGATAAAGTGTCTGTGATTTTGTATACATATTGTCCTGCGGACTATGGTTTATCTGCACATCAAAGTCCCTTGTGGTAATGCCTAAATCCTCATGCTTAATGCGTATGATATTCAGCACAACTTTTGCAAGGCGTTTCTCTGCCGATTTTACAATGGGGTCTTTCAGCTTCGCTCTCGTCTTAGAGAAATCCCAACCATTACGAAGCTGCACCGCCCCCTGTGTGTCTCCACCAGAGTTATTGTTGTTTTTATTCGGAATGGCGAGAATGGAAAGGGCGTTGTCCCACAGGTCATCCTTTGCAACCTGTGATTCTGTCTGGTTCAATTCCTGTGTCATAATATCGACATCCGCTTTGTTTTCTCCATTGTTCGACTTAACAACCAATGCGCCCTGCATTTTCATTTTTTCAAATTCTTCCGAATCAATATCGCAGTTTATAAATTTTATCCACGCTTGCACAAACTGTTCAATCGAATCCATGCGGTTCGACTGCATATTGTTAATGGAATCCAGAATGTCAATAACAAGCTCAATATCCGAAAGTCTTTCATGGTTATTCGGGTATTCAATAATCGGTATACCACCGAAAGCATGAAGTTTCCAATCCGTAACAGTAGAATCATATATTTTGCAAGAATGTGTGTCCGTAAAGCACCGCTTATACATTTTTCCGTTCCTGTCCTTCGATTCCTGCACCGCCAAAATCGGCTCTTCTGTGTTTGCGTTATAAATCACAAACGTGTTCAGTGGAGTGGGGGATACAATGCGAAATTTAATATCTCCATCCGAAAACTGCACAGCCTTAAATGATGTACCCGTTGCCGATTGCCATTCCCCAGACTTAATGTCCTTGGACTGCTTATCAACATCCACCATGTAATCATTCAGAATATCAACGGCTCTGTTTATATTTTCATCGTCCTTACGGCTGACAAACTGTACAGGCTCGCCGTATGTTTGACCGACCTTAAACTGTACAATTTCATAAGCGTGGTTTTCAACGACCTTATTCACAATATCATCTCGGACAATCTTTTTGCGATAACGTATCGGCTGGTCTCCCTTGTAGTAATTCCAAAGGTATTCAATAGCTGTTTTGTTTGCATTGAAAACGCCTATACACTCCCCAACAACGCTAACAATGTTATCCGGCGTTATTTTATCAACATTCGTGTATGCAATTTTTCTTCCATACTGTCCGCGAACAATCTCTTGAAACGTCATTCTATTATTCATGCGGCACCTCCCGATAAAAAACAAAACAAAAAACACCGAAAAAAATCGGTGTTCGTCTGCTTGCATATTTCTTTATTATAAATATACCACACTTTTTCGGGACATTCGGGACAACTTTCTAATTTTCAAGAAAGCGGTAGAACATTTTCTTTACGCTATCCTCTGTATTGCCGCCAACCCTTCTTGCAACATCAGCCCAAGACAGACCATCAACAAATCTAAGCCTGATAATTCGCCTCATGTGACTATCGTTTATATCCGCTATAAACGCTTCGACTTTGTTTATCGTTTCCAACAACTCTAATTCAAGTTCGCAGAGTGTAGCTTTCCTTGAATAAAGCAACGCTTTTTTTCTGTTATATTCTGGATAGGGGAATCCCTCAATGACAAATGTTTCCAAGCCTCCAACACCGCCAGACACTTTGTCAAGAACGGTTCCTTCCTGCTCAATTTTTATAATCTGCCGCTCAAGAATTGATATCTTTTCTCTTACCTCGGCACATTCTTGTTGGAGGTCTGTGTATTGTTTCAATATTTCCTTTGTCAATAATATGCGCCCCCTCTAAACGGATTTCTGGTTGCCTCTACCTTCGCAATCCTATTTCCCTTTGTGATTCTTACCGCAAAGTTGGAAAAAACATCCGGAACGTCATCCAACTGTTTTTTACCACTTACAGAATATCGTTTCAAAAGTGACATCATTACTCCGTAAGGCTCTTTCGGAGAATACATGGATTCATCTTTGAAAATAACGTGTTGCAATATCCAGTTGGAACACTGGAATATCCTTGCCTCTTTGTTCGTTTCGGTGGGCGTATCTGTGATATTGCAAATCCAACCCTTAGCCTCTACACGCTTATTCACTTCCATAGCAACCCTATCACCGCCTGCGTTTCGCTCAAATTCGCACTCCTGCACCTTGTTATTAACCAAAGCGTTAGCCGCATTTTCGTACTGCATTTCATAGTCCGCCGTATTATCGCATACGCAGTCAACACAGTAATAGTCATCTCCGTATTTTTGCAGGATTGGCAGAACAAAATAGTCTGTTCCTTTTCCCTTCGTGTCGCACTGTGCAGTAATAATTTCCGGCTCGCCATGTGGGAGATTTAGGTATCTTCGTATCTTATCTTCGGGGAAAACCAACCCCTCACGCTCAATGGGTTCCTGCTTATACAGGCAGCGGTACGAAATATCGTCCATTAATAGCTGCTGGTCCTCAAAAAATTCTTTTGTGAACCCAGAAAATTCATAATCGAAATTGCTTTCTTCGGTAATCGGGTCAATATCTGGCACAGCTATTGTTTTTACTCTCGGATTTCCTTCATACATATTTTGGATACGTCCGATAACATCATGCACAGACCATCGTGTAGCAATATGTATTTCCTTGCAGTTTTTACCTTCGGAATCCTGTATTTTTCTCTGTCTCGCATCAACAGCGTATTTATTCCATAGCTTATCAAGAATAATTGGGTTCATAGCTTCCTCAATGCCGCCTATCATATCATCAACCAGAAGAAACTTTGATGCTCTTACTTTACCAGCGTTTTTACTTCCTACCGATGTGCATTGTACAGAAGGGAACGGCTTATACTTCCCAACATTGAACTGTTCTGTCTTTGCGTTTGTGCCGGTAACGTGTAGGTTTGGAAATATCTCGTTCCATGCGTAATCGTCTGCGTTTGTGACAATATCGTATACGCCATCATAATACATTCTCGTAATATCCCCGCTGTGAGAATAAAAGAGGTTAAAATCTTTCGGAAACCAACCAATGACCGCCGCATGGAAAAATTTTTCGATAGTGGTATTATGAGTAATAATGTAATCATCTGTTATATATAAATGGCAATCATCATCAATCATAATGCACTGGCATTCTTCTTTTCCTATGTATTTGATTGCACCAACTCTTAGGTAAAAAGTGTTCACGCATCTAGCAGAAGTAATAGGAATTAAATATTTATAACTGTTACCTATCATTTCTTTTAATTCAACAACCTTGTCTTTTGTCTTGTTACCAAAGTAGTTATGTCTTACCTTCCATAAATGTTCTGAAGAACACCGGCACTTTGAACCATCTTCTAGTGTAATCTCGTACACATCTTTTTTACCCTGTGGATAAACACCAACCACATTTGCAACGTTTCCATTTCCAGCTATTACTTTTGTTCCGACTTTTACGTCTTTCATCTGAACAAACCCTGTTGGAGTTAAAACCTTTGAATATAATGGTTGTGCTTTCCCAGTTCCGGGCGGCATGGATATGCACAGAATATCGTACTTGTCATCTATCATGCCCTGTAGCGCATCAACAAGTTCTATTTTCAAGAACTGTTTTCTCTTTGGCATATAAAATCGTTCTTTCGGCTCTCTTTTGTATTCGATATAACGAAAGAAACTATCGACAACCTTATTCTGTGCCTCTATCAGTAAGACGGAATAAAATTTCTCTATAATTTCATAGCTTACTTTTTCTTTGAAGGAGTATTTTTCTAAGTCCCAAATTGTTCCTCCAGAAGTAGTAATACAAAATGTTTCAATGATTTCCTTACACCTTTTTGAGATTTTAAGCCCGTACTCAATATCCTTCTCGTTCACAACGGCGGTTTTGACAGCTTCGCAATACGCATCAATAACTCGCTCATCGATTCCGTTTGTTTTTATATATTCTTCGTATTCCTGTACGGCACTTATCAATTCAAAACTTGCCATTAAAAAAAGCACCTCCGCTCAAATAAGCAAAGGTGCAAAAATCCTTTGCCCTCAGATGTTTAGGGTTAGCGGCTAACTTCCAAATTGTCAGTCGGTAATTGTTTTTAGTTTATGTCTGCAATGGTTTCCACAAAGCAGTTGTAGTAAATATATCTTTTTCCTTCAAAATCAAATTTAACATAACCGCCGCTGGTGGTCTCGATATCAATTTTTCCTTCATAGGTTGCCATTTCCTTGCCATCTGCTGTATACACAGTAATGGTTCTCTGCAACCCTCCAGATACATCGCCTTTAATGTCTACAACTGCTCTGTCAATGGTTGAACAACCAGTTGTTCCGCAAACTAAAGCGAAACCTATTGCTACCAAGCAACAAATTTTTTTCATATCATTTCCTCCGTCTATTTCAAATTCCCAAAATAGATTTTGATACAGTCACACAATGCTTTCTTCCTTCTTGATTTGTGCAACAACTTCCAGAGTTATATTTACAAATGGTTAAATTGCAATCTTTGTTTTCGTAGGCATTTCCAAGTTTTTCAATAAAATCACGAAACGGAACCCCGTTGATTTCAATTCTATTCAGCACATCGTCAACAGCTTCTTTCGCCAATTCTTCAAACGTTTTGCTTTTCATTATCTCACATACCTTTCTTTTCTTCTCCACGCCTCATCATTGTACTTCTCAAGCCATTTGCACCGCTTAGCGATACATTTATGCTTGCAAGCAAGTTCCTTGTTCAACGCCCCAGTATGAGCCTTACAGTGACAGTATCCTATGGCGTTCCCTATGTATTTACCTGTTATAGATTTCTCTCTCATAGGCAAATTATCATTTTTCTAACATTTCCTGTTGCTCGTCAGTTCCAAACAGCGTATCTGGAAACGGCTCTCCCTTTATGTGCATATTGAAATATTTTGATGCAGTAGGGACGCTAATGCCGATATGTCTTGCAGCTTTGGAAAGCGTCATCCGACCGCTACAGAACGATTCAAATGCTTCAAAGAATTTTTTCTTGCTTATGGTTTTTACGCCTTGTGCCATTGCAAGCACCGCCTTTCGTTTTTATTCTGAAAATAACGCCAACAGAGGGATTTGAACCCCCATGTCGGATTTTAACCGACACAATGGTTTTCAAGACCACGCCGTTATAACCGTTTCGGTATGTTGGCTAATTATCGGTTTTTCAGTTTTGAGTTTAATGTCATTCACGAAACCTCAAAAACGGACTGACAAGAAGAAGGGGCATGGGGTACGGTCAGTCAGCAAAATCAATGGGCGCGATAACCCACGATACCGAAAGACCGCAAATGGATTCTCTCGGACTTGAACCGAGGACTTTCCGTTTATGAGACGGAGGCTCTAACCAACTGAACTAAGAATCCAGAGTGGGGCGTGATGCCGTTAAACGCCCCAGATATGAAGTTAGTGTTTGGTCTTGCTGCCAGTCCCAACAGCATACAAGCCAAAAACCCACCGAGCCGTGCGATGGCTCTTAACAGGATTCCCCTAGTAGGTGAAAGGTTGTGTTATCCATCGGGAAAGTGTCCAAAACCCGATGAAAAGCACCAGATGGGAATCGAACCCACGCCGCTAGATTGGAAGTCTGACGTTCTGCCATTAAACTACTGGTGCATATATGAGACCCTGCGTCCGAAAATCAGCGTCTATAGCCGCCTTGTTTCTTGCCATAATCGCCGTACAGTCATGAACTAAACCGCTCAAAGGCAAGCGCAACAAACAGGGTGCATATCGGTATTTAATATCTCGGCATATAGAAAAAGTCACCACAATTCGGAATGTCTTGCCTTATGGCAAGACATAATTTTTGGAATATTTCACAAGACCGCTCTGTTTTCGTATAGCGACCAAGTAGTATTCGCTCCCCATCTTTTTCTGCAATGATTTCTTTCCCGTGTCTAAAAATATCTATTCTATGAAATTTATCCTTGCCAACAGAATGCTTTCTATCTTGACTAATAATCGTTATCATCATGCTCACTCCTTTGGCATATGAAAAACTGTGCTGCCAGAGAAGGGGAGTTCTTCATACAGAGTATGAATATCTGCAAGAATTTCCATTGCTCGCTCTTTGCTCTTATATTTTCCAAGAGTGATAAGCTCAAATGACGCATTGTTAAGAGCGGCTATAACACAATTTCCGGAAACTGACAAAGGTACCCCGCTTTCATCGATGGAAGCAGTCTTATCTTGGCTTAAAATTCTCATACCGTTCACTCCTTTGGCTCAAAATAATCACAGTCATAATCATATTCCGTGTAGTCGGTGTAATAGTCGCTATTCTCGTTATCGCAAGTAAAAAGCAACTCTCTGTCTATACTGGCATATCTGCATTTAGCACAACATTCTTTTTCATCGTACAATTGTGACACCGCCCACTCGCTCTTTCAAAGTATAATCTTCGCAGTTATTATTTAGTCTGCAATAATAGCCTTTATAGTATGTCTGCTCCTCAACAATGCAATATTCGCAGTCAGTACAGGTTGCATTTGGATGATACTTTGGTCTTGTAGGAGATTCTAATCTCTCAATCTCCTTTTTCAGATTTTCGATTGTACGGTCTCGCACATCGACATCGAATTCTAAATCCTTAATTCTTCTAAATGGGTTTAAAGAAAGCATATTGTTCACTCCTTTGTGCAGATAGAGGGGCTTTTTGTTTTTGCGGATATTTATGGGACTAAGTAAGGGCTTCTTCTGTTCCCTGTCAGACCCCCTCCCCCATCCATTTTTAGTGGCGGAATCATTTAAGCCGTAACAACCACCATTCAGCCGTATTGGTTATTATTTTTTATATTTATTCGCAAAATGATAGTTATGCGAATAGTTTTAAACCAATATCTTGTGTCAAGCATTTATTTTAAACCAGATATTGATTTATTCGTTGCCGCTGTCCGTCAATCTGTCTGTATCTTGTGCAACTTCAACAGTTTTAACCTCGTTCAGCCTCGGAAGTTCGGCAGCGGATAGGGCGGTTCGATGTCGGTTTGCATCCGGCGAATATGGGCTATTCCAGCCGTAAAAGTGATTCAGGATTGCGATAACGCCTACAGGGTTCTGCTTTCCTGTGGCTAGTTTACCCGATAAACTCTCAAGCCTTACATCTACCAGCTTTTTGTAGATTTTGAAAGCTTTATCACTTAGTTTTTTATTACCATTTCCCCATTCTTTTATTGCATCTCTACTTATCCCTGTTAAAAAACTAAACCCATTGATAGATACTTCTTTATCATTCATCAGGGATAAATAAATATATATATCGCAGATATGGTCTACAAGCTCATAGTTATAGGCATTACAATTACTCATTGCTCCTATGCCATTCTTGAATAAAATACTAGATTTTAACTGTTTAACATCTGGGAATACAATTTTTTTAATATACATCAGCGCCGCGTTCCAGACGCTCTGGGATTCCTTGGACATGTCCGCAATTCCCTTTTCAGCGCAAAATGAATCTAGGCACGCCTCGATTTCTGAATCATAAATTTTATTTTCCATGCTCCGCGCCTCCTTTCTTCGTCTCGCTTCGGTAAATTAAAAAAGCCACAGAAAAAGATTTTACTCTCATTCTGTGGCGTGTTGGTATCTTCGTAAAAAACTGGGGTGCCGTCCTTGCCTGCCGGAACACTGACCGCAACGGCAGCAGGTCAACGTCCGTTAAATTGTTTTTTTTGATTTAAAATAATCATACAAAAAATTATTTTGATTGTCAATATAAAATTTAAAAACTAGTTTTTCTGTTTTTAGATTAAATTTACTAGTTGTACTAAAAATACTAGTTAGATTTAATTGCAACTATGAATTTTAAATTTACTAGTTTTGTTTTTTAATTACTAGTAAGATTCAATTTTAATAAAACAGTATACAGATGCTTACATGGGTTATGGATGGGGTATCGTATAACTTTTTACCGTTATAGTTTTATCAAAGATTTTCCAGTCTTTTAATTATGGCGGAATCTTCGTTTTCGTCCAGTTTATATGTAATCAAATGTTCTGGTTTCATATTCAGAATTACACAAATTTTGTTCAGCGTTTTCATACTGATATTTGCATCGTTTTTCTTTATTTTTCGCCATGTATCGACAGATAACAAACCGTTTTTCGTAGCCGTGTAGGAATTGATTCCAGCTGATTCTAACGCCGCTGCAACGTCAAATTTAAACACAATCATTTTAATACGCCTCCTTTGATTTTTTGCTAAAAATTATATAGATTTTTCGGTAAAAAATCAATCTGTTATAACTTTTGAAAGATATCTTTTGGAAGTTATATAACTTTTTAAATGTATCTTTTGAAAGTTATATAAATGGTAAAATGTGGGAAAAATAGCCGCCATTTCTGACGGCTATAAATTAAATTGTTTCCAGTCTTGCCCTTGTGAGTGTTTCGGCTCGTTTCTTTTCCTTCTCTGCGGTCTCCATTGCCATAAGTTGTGCATAGGTGGCGGCATATTCTGGATTTGCTAGCAGTTTTCGCCGTTCCTGCTCCTCCTGCTCTTTCCGTTCCTGCCTTTCTTTCTCCCTCCTGATTTCGTCCGCTTTCCTGTTATCAAGCATGGCTTGGATATCCTCGATAGTTAGTGGTTTTAAGCCGTTTTCGGGCGTTTCTGTGTCTGGTAGTGGCTTGGGCGGTTCTGGTTTTTTTGGCTCTACAGGGGCAATCTCCGCTGCTTCTGTATCTGGTGTAGTGTCTGCTGCTTCTGTAGATTCTTCGCCGTTCAGCTTGTCTAATACGCATTTAACGATGAATCCGTTCAGGCTGTCACCTGCGGCGTTTCTGATTCGTTCCTCATCCTCCTTTTTAAATCTGACAAGGGTTTTAAAATAGTTGTTCTTTTCATATTTTGCGGTTGCCCTTATGTGGGCTTTACTTGTAGCCATCTCGCGACCTCCTTTTTTGTTATCGTGTTATTTATTATAACGATATCATAATGATGCTATCGTGTCAATATATTTATGTTATCGTGTTAATGATATCGTTATAAATATATAGTGTTATCGGTATATAATTTGCACAATGAATATATAGTGTTATCGTGTTATTTTGGCTACTATTCCGTATTGAAAATATAACACGATAGCGTTATAATATACTCAAGAAGTTAAGAGAACAGCAAATCAAAAGGAGGAAATCAAAATGACAAAGAAAGAACAGTATGAAAGTCACAGAAAGACTTTTTTAGAAATCCGTGATTTATTTTTACAAAATCATGAAAATTTCGCACTTGCGAAAGCGTTTCATAAGCCTATGAAATTTTATGGAGAGCACACAAAAAATGAATGTGTCGAAATTTTAAGAAAAGAAGCAAACGCATAAAAGGAGAAATCAAAATGACAAAGAAAGATTTAATGAAAGAATTTAACGAATTACAGGAAGAAAAGAAATGCAGAATCGAAGGTATTTATTGGAATAGCAATAAAAGCAGCATCCAAAATGCTATAAACTGCTTAAAATGTTCTGATGAAATGCTTGAAAAATATCTGGTTGTTGTTTCTCTGAAATATGAAAATATCGGGGAAACGATTAAAAATAACGGAGATTTTAAGCACCATCCGCACAACAGACTTTACGTTTTTAACACCGCAAGAGCAATTTTATCTGATTAAGTCGAAACCGCCTTCGGGCGGTCTTGGGTAGGGTGGCAACCGTCCAACTGATGAGACAAGCCAAGGAAAATGGAACATGAGAAAAAGAAAGTAAAGAAAAGAATGAAAAAATTTGAATTGTTTATGGGACATTTGGGTAACGATATTACTATTTGCAACAAGGCAGTAGAGGAAAACGGAGATTATAAAAGTGTTGCCCATATTGCCAATTGCGGAAAAATTACATGGTATGTCAATCCCGAAAGATACATACCATCCGATGCGCTATTAAAAATTGAGCATACGGCTAATGTACAGCATGAAAAATGGGAACAGTGGTTAAACTCTATGCCGGAGATAAAACAGCATGAAAAACTGTTAAATGCTGTTCCGTTGAATGTAATGCTTTATGCAATGGACTTAGGCGGCGGATTGGAAAGAAAAATTCATTACCTAAAGAAAGTGTGTTATGAAAAGGCGTACTTTTAACAAAAAGGAATCCGCAGGGCTTGACGTTCTGCGGATTGGCTGTGTAGAAAAGGAGAGATAACCGAATGAAAAAAGAAAAGTTTTTCGCAGTCCGTCAGCTTGCAGGGCAAAAAAAGGAGCGTGTGCTTGCGGAAGGGTACAGGGTGGAGCGCGGAGAATTTGTTTTTTATATCTGCGGCTCTGGTGGCTCTTGGAGCGTGACAGAAGCAAAAAGCGGTATGTTAATAGGTGTTTACGGAAAAACCCGAAAAGAATGTATAGAAAAATTACAGGCGTTCGACCTGTCAAGGCTTGAAAAATTCGACCTTG
>ERZ791654.844-NODE-844-length-14320-cov-1.825868_pt1 | contig 14320 bp, 23 predicted proteins | sample MGYA00509960_ERZ791654 | MGnify/ENA primary metagenome ERZ791654 (study PRJEB30046, sample SAMN00715198) | human gut metagenome | study: EMG produced TPA metagenomics assembly of the A metagenome-wide association study of gut microbiota in type 2... | reverse complement strand
AATTTTTAAACCAAAAAGCCGTAACCTGTGCGCAGCAACGATTCTCTAGCGGATATAAAGTTGTTCCCGTGCCTACCTGAATTACTACCGGAGCAGAAATTGTGGTTGTTTCCGGTATGCTTTGTGCAACAACAATACAATATTTCTCTCCATTGTTGTAATTGCCTGCCGGAAGTGTGATTACAAGATTACCTCCTGTAAACGCAACGGCTTGGCTGATTACAAGATGGTTGCAGAGCTTACAAACATTTTTACAACTCATATTTTATACCTCTCAATCAAAATAAGAGGTGAGCCATAACCCACCTCTTAGAATTGGTCAACCTCTAAGGGCGAGTTACTTAGCAGCATCCGCTGTTACATCCACATCCACCATAATAGGTATTCGGATTCGGAACGACATATGCCGGGATGGCTGCTGGGTTAATTGCATTGATTAACTGCTGAGTCTGTGAGGCCATAGCAGTTGTAAGCAGTGCAGACTGGCGATCCTGAGATGCAGCACGTTTCAGATCAGAGTTCTCTGCCTGTAATGTTGCAATCTTATCGTTAGTCAGGAAGTCAAGGATTGCTCTTGTGTTGCTGTTCTGGTTTTCCAGAAGATCTCTGGTGTTGTTGTTCATTGTGTTCTGGAGAGCACAAGTGTTGGTAGCAAGGTTGTAGTTAATACCCTGTATAGCTTCTCTTGTTTCACAGCAACAGTTTGCTAACTGAGACTGTAAGGCATTGGTATTCTGCATACCTGCTACTGTATCAGCATTGATAGCCTGCTGAACGCCATTGAAGCCCTGAAGCATTCCAACGTTCATGCCATTAAAGCCACTCTGCATGGTATTGTTAAGAGAATATGTGCTGTCGCAGATACCCTGCTGAATACCTCTGATACCATTCTGAATATCATTAAGGGCGAATTCCTCATTAATATCTGAACGGGTAGCCCATCCTTGGAAGCCGGCACTGTTCGCACCGTTTCCACCGTTACCGCCAAAACCTCCCCAGCCGAAGATTGCGAAGATCAGGACGAGCCAGATAAGTGAAAAGCCATCACCGCCCCACATATCATTTGCGCGACTATTAGAGCCTGTAGCGGCAGCAATGTCGCTAAGACTGTAATTAGAACCATTCATCATGTTTTTAGTCTCCTTAAATTTTATTTACAATAGGAGACATCCGCGGCTGTCGTCCCGAATTGTAGCGATTTTTAATCACCCAATTGTGGGGAAGTGTTATAATCCAAGGAATTTTTGTATAATTCCGTCTGGTGATAAGTGCTTTTCATTAAATACATTTTGCTGTATTTGATGTAACTGGTCTGTATCACCTTTTTTGTATAAATCCAACGCATTCTTCAATGTTGGATTATTTCCTGCAAATTTACTCATATCGTTCATCATGTTGTCAACACTTCCGAACCTCTGAGAAATCATTTTCTCAAATTGCTTTTTCATCATGGCGTTTGGATTGAATGTCATCTCTGCCTACCTCCGTTCTGCTTAGGTTTAGATGTCCCCGACATCTGCGTCGGGAACATATTCTTTATTTCAGAAATCTCCGAACAAACATCATTCCTAAGCTGATTAAACATTGCTTCAATGTCAATCTGCTTTTCATCTTGCTTAGATTGCTGTTCATCTGGATTTACGAGTCGGTAAACAAAAATCCTGCTCCTTCCATCGGATTGAAGCTGTTTTCTGTAAATTTCAGTTCCGTCTGTTTTTGGATAGTAAACAGGATTTCCAGACATATCCACATCTTTAGCTTTTACAGTATCAATTCCATCCACCATCTGCCCTTGTAACATAGGGGACTGTGGGACGGACTGTAACTGTTGCATTTGCATCTGGCCATACGGCATTGCTTGCTGGTAATTATTTTGCAGTTGTGCAAGCCTGTCCTGATACGGCTGGAATTGTCCGTACGGGCTGTTTATCATTGGCTGTTGTGGATAATACGGGTATCCTGCCATAATCTGTTCCTCCTATCCGGGATTCAAGAATCATATCCATATCATCTATAGAACGATGCTTTTCCCATATACCCTCGTAAGGGTTTCTTAACATAATCATTGTGTTTTCTCCTATGATTATATTATATAGGAAGGAACTCTGTTTTTGAACGTCACTATTTCGCCACGTTTTTTTTTCTTAAAAAACAAAAAAAGCCCCCGACAGTACATCGGGGCAACTTTAGAAATTTTCTTCTTTATTCTTTTATTAATTCGGTCTATGGTTCTTGGACTATACCCCATAAGTTCAGATGCTTCCCATAGTGTCTTTTCGCCATAGGCCCGTAATCGAAACAGTTTTTCTTCTCTGGAATCGAAGCCTGCTTCTTTTAAATAAAATTTTCTTTCATCTTCTGAAAAGTCTGTATAATTCATATTTCCACCGTCCTCCCTTACAAGTGGAATCAAACTGGAAGAATACCGCTTAACATAAAACCGATAACTGCGCTGGCAATAGATGTAATAACACATACAATGATTGTATCGTAACGCTTTCCCGGGACTGCCATGAGAGTCTTTATATTGTTATTCATCTCATCCACAGTTGACTTGATATGGTTCAAGTCATTCTCACTTAATGCTGTCTTTCTTTCCAGTTCCCCGATACGCTCATAAAACTCTTTATGGCGGTCGGATTGTCTCTCTTGCATCTGTCGAAGACTATTCTCTAATTCTTCTATGCGGTGTTCATTAAAACATTCATGTTCACATCCCATCGCCAGTTCCTTTCTTCACTCCCTTAACATTTGCTTTTCCCTACTGAATATAAGCAACCCAGCGGCACTCCGGGAGGACAAAAATACTGTGCCACGTGACCCAACCATCTTATTAAATTAAACTTCCTGCAAATGGAAAAACGCCATGATTGATATATATTTCTGTTTCGGATTTCCATTTTCGACTTACTGAATTTTCAGAGTGCGATTCTTGGAACTCGGCCCCCTGTTTCACAAGGAAATAGAGAGCCAGATCAAATATGCAATCATAACAGTATTCCATATCGGTATTGATTTTTTCATCTGTATATCCAGACGGATAGTTGCGTTTCTTTTTGAACGAACGAATTGCACGCTTCACAGACAAAGAAATCATACCGTCAGTTTCCGCATCATCGGATAGATACTCTTTCAGATCATTCACAAGCTGTTCGTTCATTCAAGATCACCTACCCTTGCTGAGATAAAATTTCTGAGATAATACCAGCCTTGTTTGTAGATATCAGGGCATAGCCATTGTCACTTGCAAGCTGTTTCAGCTGAACCACTGTCATGCTTGACAGCTCGCTTTCTGTATACTTGCGTTTACTTGCTACAGATGGTGACTGGCTGTTCTCGTCGAGACTATGCCCGTTTATTCCCCCGCTTTGGTACCGATTACGATACCGCCATTAGCTTTTGCTGCTACTGGAACAAACATACCTGATGCTTTAGTCCAAACTGCAACTGGGTCTTGTGTAGCCCACATGGACAGTGTTACGAAAGAACGATTCTCTTCCTGAATAAACTGTCTGTATTCAAGTTCCTCTGGTGTTACGCCCCAGAGTCCAGTACCAAATGAACCGTTCGGCTCTGCTTCATACAGTGTGAATACATCTTCTTTGAAGTATCTTCCTGTTTTGAGAGAACCATCCGCTTTTCTGAATCTGAATTTCTCGTCGCAACGATCAATTGTGATTCCGTATTCCTGCATAAGCAGATTAGCGAGTTCCTGTTTAGTAAGGAGGCGTTTGTTTGCTGCTCCCAGAACTGCGATCTGCATTGCAGTGTTGTTTCTCATGTAATTAATCATTTTAAGTGATGTCAGAGCTTTGTTTACCACAAAACCATTGTCTTCTGCGACAGCGACCATCTTCTGGATATCGCCCATGATATCTGCATCTGGTTTAGACCAGTCTGTCATTGTTACTTTTGAATCGGACGAAACACCATAATCAATGCTCATATCCACATTGTTCTCTTTGACTTTTACTGCGCCAGTAGAGAGGAATTGCCCTTTCATAACATTTGCTCTGGCAACAACACCTTCAAACAGGTTGGCTGCATCATCAAATACAAATTTCTTTAAGTTCTCATCATCCGGCACGCCGTTTTCAATCGCCTGCTGTAATCTCTCAGACTGATTGATTTTTCTCTTGATGAAGAGTTTTTCAGTCAGAACTTTTTCGAATCCCGGTCTGGAGCCAATTTCCGCTTCGGTATCGAGAGCGTGAACGAATGCTACCTCCGGCAGTCTCTGTCCAGCCATAAGTCTGTAGTATTCAGCTTTCAGGTACTGGGTTTTAACATCAGGAAAAATAGTGTCAAGGATACCTGGCCTTTTAACACTGAAATCCTGAGAAAAGTTAAGTCTTTCTTCCTGTGTAATTGATTCTAAAATATTAAATGGCATCTGCTTACCTCCTTAAAATTCTGGGTCTGTAGTGGTTACAAAAACGATACCTGCTTTTTCAAGCTCTGTTTTCGCAGTGGTTTCTACTGTTACCGGAAGTCTTTTTTCAAGAACACGTCCTGCAACAATTACGGAAATCGGTCGTTTTGTATCGTCTGTCATATCGACGTCTTCAAATACAATGCCTTTAGCACCAGTTGCGTTTGTCGGATATACAGAACCTGCTTTGATAATCTTCTTAGTTCCAACGGTTTCAGCATTTGTCTGTTCTGCTGTATAGGTTTTAAGTACAAGTCCTACCTCGGATTCGAGGATGTTAGGTGTGGATTCGTACTGCTCTGTTTTCATAAAAGCCATAATCTAAATCTCCTTTACTTAAATATTTACTGGGGCATTATCGTCTGCCGGTTTATTTTCTGGACACATTTTTGCCGAGTACGCTTTTGCGTATTCAGATGCTTCGCTTTTCTTTTCTGGTTCTCCACCAGATTTACCGCCACCGGGATTAGGTGTATTTTCAAGTGCTTCTTTCTCCCAAGCTGCTTTTGCGGTATCAAGAGCGTTTTTATTTTCTACGGAAATTCCATCGACAAATGTCTGGGCTTCTTTAAGAGCATCCTCCGCATTCATATTTGAAAATGCTTTGATTGCTCCCGCATAGGCATCTCCTTTCATTCCTGCGTTTGCAAAAATAGAAGTAATTTTGCCTGTCAGAGCTTCTTTCTGGGCTGTTTTGAGTGCGGTTTCGAGATCAGAAATTCTTTTCTCATTAGTTGCTTTTTCTTTCTGTCTCTCTAAATCTGCTTTTTCCGCTTCACTCATGTTTTGCTCTTTTAGCGCCTGCAATTCTTCTTCCAGTGCTTTTGCCTTGTCAGCATCTTCTTTGAGTTTCTGGGCTTTTGCTTTCTCTTTAGCCACATCAGAATTGGACTGATTCAGAAAAGAAGTAATCTGGTCATCGGTTGCATCTGGAAAAATCCTTTTAACATCTTCTCTTGTCATTGAAATCTCCTGTCACCAATACGCTTTTTTTACGCTGTTCGCTCAGCTCAAGGTGTCTCCCATGTTCACGCTATCGGGGTGCATATTTTTGTGTATTAAAAAAGAGACGATTTCTCGTCCCTTAATTAGCTGTATCTTGCAGAGCATCTGCAATTGACTATCTCATTTATAGATGGTGATTGTGATGTATCTTTTGGAAAAAGCATCAAACTGTTACCGACGACAAATAATTCTTTAATTGGAATTGTTATACCGCCGACTTCCAAATGGGTTTTTCTTTCTCTCTTATCTCCGACGTCAATCCATGTCTTAGTTTTTTTTCCAGATTCCAAAGCGTCTGAATATTCTTTGTAATTAAGTATTGAATTTGCTTCACACTCAGAAATAAACATCGCTCTGTCGTTCGAAAGATAATAATCGTTCGGATTGACCTTAGAATCTTTTGAACCCTCTGATTTTGTATCTTCTCCTATAATTGAAGAATTTTCCCCATATAAAAATGTAGCTGCTACAATTTGCTTTGAAATTTCATTGGCATACTGTTTTACATAGGAATCAACTGGCAAGTACTCAGAAGCCACGTCGATATATCTTTCATATAATTGAGTTGTGAGATATTCTTTATCTACCTCATCATTTTCAATCATAATTGCCGCCAGAGCTAAAATATAAAGGATAGCCTCTTCCATATTTTCGGAAAAAGCTATCCTCATATTCTTTTCTCCTTCGGTCAGCGACATCTTGTTAAAATACTGGCTATATGGTTCACTCCTGCGGTTGTCGAGTTCTCTGACGTTTAATTCGTCATAAGAAGCTGTCTTACTCATTCTTTGACCACATCCTTATTCAGAGAAATTGGGTTGAAATTCCCTAATAGTTCTTGTGCTTTTTGAAGTTCTGAGTCTGGGTCTGCTAATTCCGGGTAAATGGTTCCAAGATATGGCAAACTCATTTCGTATACTTTTTGCGGATCACTAAATAATCCACAAGTAATCAGCGCAATAAGCGGATGAATTTTATTTTTGAACAGATAATCAAGTGCCTGTGCTTTAACAAGCATATTATCAGTCGGGTTTCTAGTGATTTTTACATCAAAATCTCTGGTTGAAATATTTACATCCATTGAGGTTTTTCGAATGATATTCAAAATGATTCTGGCAGATGCCTTTTCAGCTTCTTTTGTAAATGCTTCTACCAATTTTGCGTCTCTCTCTGCGAAATCCCAACCATTCCTCAGATATACTGCATTGCCTGTATCTCCACCGGTATTGCCCTGTCGATTCGGCATTGCTTCTACAATCAACATATTGTTGTAAATATCATCTTTTGCAACCTGGCTCTCTGACTGATTTAGTTCGGCGGTCATCATGTCAACATCTGATTGGGTTCCGTTCCCTACATCCTTGACTGATACAGCACCGAGTTTTATCATCTTTAGAAATTCCTGCTCATCAATTTCACAGTTCTTAAATTTCATCAGGGCTTGCACAAACTGCTCAACACCATTCAGCCTATCAGATTGATATTTGTTGATTGCATCATACATTGTGATCGCAATTTCGATATCAGAAAGTCTGTCATGATTATTTGGGTATTCGACAATTGGAATTCCGCCGAAACCATTAATTCCAGATTCTGTTACTGCTCCATTTTGTATTTTGAAATACTGTCTGGAAGAATAACACTGATAATATTGCTGATTGTCCTCGTCTTTTAAAATCTGGACGGAAAGCATTGGTTTGCCTGTGATGCTCGAATAAACAATATACACATCCTGTGGTGATGGAATAAATATTCTAAAAGGCGGTAAATCTCCGTTTTTTATCCATTCATCTTCTCTCAGAATTGCTTTATATGCAGTTCCTACCGCGCTCTGGTATATTCCCAATTGAATGTTTCTGGCATCTGCATTGGCTTCATCCAGATAATCATTGAGCCGGTCAACTTGTTCATTTGTTTTTTCACTCGCTTTTTTCTTTTTGCAGACATACTGAATAGGTTCTCCATATATCTGTCCAGCCTTGAATTTCACTGTTTCAAGAGCATGATTTTCGACAACTTTGTTATTAACCTCAGGCCGAACAAGTTTCTCACGATATAGAATCGGCTGGTCGCCTTTGTAATATCTGTAAAGATAATCTATCAAGGTTCTGTTCCTGTTATGGATTCCAATTGTATCAGAAAGAACCTGTGCCACATTCTGGGGAGTAATCTGGTCTACGCCAGTATAGGCAATCTTTCTTCCAAACTCTCCTTGGCATAGGTCAACAAAGTTTATTTTGTTTCTCCCCACTGCCTGTCCTCCTATTTTTCTGCATGAAAAAAGCACCAAGTGTTCTTCCCGGTGCTTATTTTACAGCTTATATTATATAATATATGCAGGTATTATTCAGTATTATCAGGTATTAACTTTCAAAATTCTTAATGTTTTTGACGATATTCAGTGCTTTCGAATGCAATAATTTCACATGAGAATAGGAATATCCCATTTCACAGGCAATCATTTCAAGCCTTTCATCTTTTACATATCGCCTAAACAGCAGATCATACAAATCTGAATTGATATCGCTCACCTTGTCTATTGTTTCAATAATGTCTTGCTTTTTCTTTGTGTATTCAATAACCATTTTTTTGATTTCTGTTTGAATGTCAACAAGTTCGCTTACGGCATCGGTCATTTGATTGGGATTCGGAGTAGACTGAACTTTTTCACCATATGAGAACGATTTAAGCCCAAGAGCAAGACTTCTTAAATGTTCTTCTTCGTATTTTTTATTTTTAATAAGCTTGTCATATTTCTGAATTTGCCCTAAATATTCTCTTGTTGTCATATTATCTCCTTCCCCAAAATGGATTGCGCATTGCAGTTGCTTTTCCGCCTAATGGATTCTGCACGTACTCTGCCATCATCGCCAAGCTGTCCGGGCCATCATCATGAGCTACTTTTGCCCTTGTGGTATATGTGGTCACATTTCCCATAAATAATCCGTAGTCGGATTTTGGTTTATACTGGCTCGGATGTAAAAAATAAAAATGTTTTGATATGTAATCAGAGTTTACGAGAATTTTTGTCTCTTTATTTGCTTGCGTAGGTCTTGTTTCGATATCCGCTCGGCATTTCCCTGAGATTATCTTTTGAATGTTGTGTGCAACACGATTTCCTACGTTATTTGACTCGAATCTGATTTTATGCGGATTGTGTTTTATCAAGATATCAGCAGTCTTTCTGTCCAGGATGTCGTAATCTGTGGTATCATCGAAAACAACGTCCGGGATAAAAAATTTATCCCCATATTGATATGCAATAGGTAATGATTCAAAATCTGTACCTTTATCTTTTGTATCACACACTGCCCATATCGCATCTGCTTCTTTGTCTGGTATAATTGTGTATTCGTCCGTGCATCCGTCGGGAACGTCTTCTTTGCCAAAGAAAAATCTTTTTAGCTTATCTGGTGGAAGCAATAATCCTTCACGTTCTACCGGTTGTTGCTGATAAAGACAGTTATAAGAGATTTCGTCCATGGACTCTTTAGCATCGTTGAAATACTTCTCAGAGAACCCATTTACTGTGAATAAAAAATTGCTCTTTCCGTTTTCATCAATTGCCGGTACTGCTATAAACCTTGCTCTAGGGTTCCCGGCGTATAACTGCTGTAGCTTTCCAATAGGGTCATGTACTGACCATCTTGTAGCTATATAAAACTCTTTGCAGCCCTCTAGCCTACGAGAACGCAAGTCATTTACTACTTTTGTCCACAGGGTATCTAATCGGTTCTTATTCAGCGCTTCCTCGATGCCAGACACAAGGTCGTCAGCAGTAAGGAATCTATTGCAACGAGTAGCACCAGTCAGAGAACCGTCAATTGATCGGAACGTCCATGTTTTAAAACGTCCATTTCTTTCAAGGTTTACTGTCGTTTCTTTTGCATTTGTTCCCTGTATTTCTATATTCGGAAAAATCTCATGCCATGTATACTCAACTGGATCATTGATTATTTCTAAAACTCCGTCATATAGAGAACGGGTAAGAATGCTACTATGTGCAGATGATAAATTAAAATCATTAGGAAACCATCCGCCTACCAGAGACAGAAAGAAATCTTCAAGAGTAGATTTTCCGCAACCGGGTGGTACGCTCAGCGCAAATATATCAAGTTTATCATCCATCAAGTCTTGCAATGAACCTATGATGTTATGCTGCAAAAACACATTTCTTCGTGGTTCATAAAATCGTTCTTTTGGAATTCGGTTCTTTTCAAGATAAAGCAATCCACTGTCAACTTGATAGTTCTGTGCTTCCAACAGCAAATATTTCCAGTAAATATCATCAAAATCTCCGCTTCCAGTAATAGCAGCTTGCCTTTCTGCGATATTGTGTGCATACTGGCTTACCTTTATCCCCATCTGTTGCGCGTCTGGATTATCCTTGAAAGGAAGGTCAATATTCATATTTAACAGCAGATCAAGGCAGTCTTTCTGGTTTTGATAGACCGTCATATTATCATTGATAATTTGATTTAGGATTTCCCGATACCATTCAATCGAACCTTCTGTGAATTTTTGCATAAAAATAGAGCCAGACCTCCTTTCTTCTTAGGATTTAGTCTGGCTCTCATGTGGCTCTTTGACTATTATTCACTTGCTTTGAAGTTATATATAGGTTTGATAATATCAACTATTTCTACGGTATCTTTGATGTTATCAATAATTTCTTTCGGTGGTTTGTAAACCATAGGGCTTTCATCAATCGTAGATTTCTGAACGGATGTTGTATATATCCCATTCATAGACTTCTCAAATTCTTCTAATGAGATATTTTCTTTTGCCTTTGATCGGCTCATAATACGTCCTGCACCATGCGGGGCTGAACAATTCCAGTCCTCGTTTCCTTTTCCGACTGCAATAATGCATCCATCTCGCATATTCATTGGAATAAGGACTTTTTCGCCAGATTTAGCTGATATTGCACCTTTACGAACAATGTTTGTATCGTGGTCAATATAATTATGAATTGTATCAAACCATGTATTTCTTTGGAGCGTCCAATTCATAGTGTAAAATATAGCGCTCTGTATGCATCGTCTGTTTATTCTTGCAAATTCTTGACAGATTTTCATATCATGTAGATATTGTTTTCTATGTTCACCCGTCAAGTAGCATAATTCTTTTGGAATGCCTAGTTTGTCCGGATTCCATTTTCGCTTTAATTCGTCAATACCATTTTGGATTTCCTTGCGTCTGCCAGAACGCTTGTATTCTTTCACCAATTTTTGTATTTCAGTTTCGAGCTTGTCTGTACCCTGCATGTCTTCTATGGCAATTTTCTGATATATTTCAGCTACTTGTTTCCCAAGGTTGCGGCTTCCAGTGTGAATTACAAGATAATTTACCCCTTTTGAATCAGTGTCAACTTCAATAAAATGATTTCCGCCCCCAAGTGTACCAAGGCTCCTGCGAATCCATTCAATATTTTTAAGCTGATGGAAGCAGTGAAGTTCTTCTAATTCTTCAAAATTTATGATTTCGTCACGTACATTTCTTCCTGCCGGAACATTGTTTCTTATTGCTTTGTCAAGGTTTTTTAAATCTATTGTCCCCACATCGGTAGGAATTTGTGTTGTAAGCATTCCACATCCAATGTCCACGCCAACAATGTTCGGAATTACTTTATCTCCGAGATCGGCAGTAAAGCCAATTACACATCCTGCTCCTGCGTGAACATCTGGCATGATTCGTACTTTACATTCAGAAAATGCAGGCTGTTTTATCAATGTATAAATCTGATTTAACGCTTCTGGTTCGATGTTCCCTGTAAATATCTTCAAGTCACTCATAATGGCACTCCTTTCTGGCTCTCTGATTAATTATTTATTCTTTCCTTTCAACAACAGTCACGCTACCCTCAAATACTCCGAAATTAGAAGATTCCTGGAATGTGTGAGTCTCGGCAATATCATCATCAGTCATAGGGCGTGTGAGATACCATAGTGAATCATCTTTCCATGTAATTTCCTCTAACTTTTGGTTTGGTTCCAACTCTAATGTTGTGTTTCCGCCGCAATTTCTTGTGGCAGACTGGCATCCGGCCATTCCAAGTGTCAGTGATAAAGCTGTTATTGCAACGATTATCTTTTTCATTCTGTGCATCCTCCATCATTCTCTGAACCACCAAATATGCTTATCAAGAATATCTGCTTTTACATCTCCGTCACAATAATAGTTGCATCCTTCGTCTGCAAATTCTGCTGGTGTTGTAAATTGTTTTATTCCATCTGGTTCTAATATGACGCACGCCTGTTTTGAAATATAGTTTGATACAACAGCTGGTTCACTACGCCACCAGACTTTTCTTCCGATAACTTTTTTATCGAAATCAATCTCATTTAAGTTTATTGGATGCTCATTAAAATCATTAATCATGCACTTTGCACGTTCAATTCCGCCTCTTACACCGCAGAATTTTTCTCCGTTTCTGGTAATAAACACGTTGCCAATCGTAGTTGCTTCAAATTCACCATGTCTGCATCGAGCGTAATTGTAAGGCGCATAATTTATTCCCCAACATACGGGTTCTCCTTAGAATTGAACTAAATTCTTGCAATTTGGTTTTTCGTCCCTAGGATAAGACCATAAATCATTATTGCTGTATTTGCCGCCAATTGTATGTACATATCCTGCTATTTGTACAACAAAATACGGTTTTCCATTAATTACAGTGTCCCAACCCATTTGGCGTATTTTTAGTTTTGAAATATCCGTATCTCTGTCTATTAATTTGATGTTCATCATCTGATATTCTCCTTTTTATACATTCACCATAAACTCTTTCTTGCAGTTGCTACCCTTACATTTGTACGGCATCCGATAAATCTTTGTGGTTGGGAAAATCTTTAAGGCTTTCTTTCCGCAAAACGGACAAATTACCCATTTTGTACCATTTTCCATTTTAATTTGTGCTGATCCGTCCCATGGTTCGGGTATATTCATATATTCAGAGAAGTCTACTCCCTCTGATTCAAGTGCTGTTTTAATGCTCATTTACCGTTGTCCTTTCTGATCAATGTCAAAATCGTCAAATAATTGTCCCCGATGTAATCTGCTTTCCATGTTTTAGAAAGATTTCCCGTTTTGTTGTATATGACGGTCGTATTCCCTGCCAGAAGCAAGCGTCTGTCTGGATAGAACCTAGTCGGGATGTTCATTCGGTGGCACTCTCCCTCGATATTGTATGTGGTGTCAAGAAAATCAATGTCCGAGCCTGAATAAATAATTCTCATCAGCTCAGCCCATGAATCTTTCTCAGATTCGCATATCGGTCAATCAGAACGTCAAGTGTTGTATGTAACTGATTAATCGTAATGCAATCGTCCTGATGCTGTCTGTGATATTTTGCGATTTCTGCAGATTCGTCGTAAAATGGTGTATCTGCCTTTTCGCCCACCTGTCTTTTTAACTCATTGTTATAAGCGCACATTTTATCCAGTTCAGCCTGAAGTTCGTTGATTTTATTATCCTTGTCTAAAATCTCATGTTGCTTCGCTTCTCTCTCATCAGCCAACCGAACAAGTTCTTCTTTCAACTGATCTACTGTCCAGCTCTTCAAATCTTCAGTTCTCATAACAATCCTCCCTTAAAGCTTAGTAAATATTTCCATGTCATAGTTATCTCGAATATAAACCACGCATTCAGACAACTTTTCTTTTAAGAACGGGTCGTTTGCAATGTCTGGATGTATTGAATATAATGTGCAACTATCTTTTTTACCGTCTTTCTGAAATTTCTTCCAGTCAAATGTCATTACGAACAACGGAATTGCTTTGAGATTTTTGGTCTTGTATCTTATGTATAGATTAAAAAATTTATTAAACATGGAAATCTCCCCTTTCAATTACGCTGTCTTTTCAAATAAATCAAGAATAAACTCCCGTCCCATCTGTGTAATCCGTCTATGGTAGATCACTTTCCCAGAGTCCAGAACTTCCTGTTTGATTTCTTCATATCCGCAATTACTATACTGCGAGAACATCACCCACGTACCATTTACCTGATACTGTATCTTTTTCTCTGCCAGAATCCGATTTAGCTGTATTGCTGATTTCAGTCCCAGTTCTTTTGCAATCTCAGTAATGGTATAGGTTTTGTTGACGTGCATCAGAATAGCATTCTTTCTCTCGGCTTCTACTCTCGCAGCACGTTCTTCTTTCAGTTTGGTTAGAAGTTCGATGCCGAAGTCTGGATTATTCAGAATATTGTCAATAACATTGTCTGTAGCATATATGCCGTGCTTACGGATAGTCTTCAGAATCTCTTTAACTTCTTTCTTGAACTGTTTGGCAATCGGCTTTCTGGACTGCATTAAGACTTCGTAGAGTCCGTTCTCGGTAAGGAACCATGTTCCATTCCCGCCGGTTCTATTTTCAAAGTAAACATTATTTACTTTGACTTTCTCATCCTCATCTACAGATTCAATCATTACTGATGGCTTGCTGTGCTCAATCCACTCCGCTACATCTTTTGCTAAGAATAGTGGTTCCTCTGCCGTCCCGTATACTCGAAACTGTTTTCCTAATACTTCCTGCTCATTCAATACTTTCAGTTCGTTCATTTTTCTCTTTTCTCCCTGTGTTTCATCTGGCATTCAATCATCTTCGCTATATTCTCACGTTCCTGTTTTATTCCATGTCCCTGACGGAACAACTCGCATTCGAGGATATTTCCGCATCTGGAACATTCGTCTTTAATTTCTTTTCCTGCTATTTGCATTATTCGTCCCCACAATAAATTAAAAGGTGTTTGGCAATTTGTCTAAGTTCACTTTTTCCGTATAATCGGATTCCAGTTTTTAATCCGCGATCAATCAACCAATCTGCTACCTTTATAGGGTCTATGGGCGGTTCGTTTTCCAGCTCTTTTATAATAAGA
>ERZ791654.838-NODE-838-length-14365-cov-1.882530_pt1 | contig 14365 bp, 7 predicted proteins | sample MGYA00509960_ERZ791654 | MGnify/ENA primary metagenome ERZ791654 (study PRJEB30046, sample SAMN00715198) | human gut metagenome | study: EMG produced TPA metagenomics assembly of the A metagenome-wide association study of gut microbiota in type 2... | reverse complement strand
AGAAACTTAGCTGATATGTGTCCGGTTTCATCTTCTCCGTAAAAAGAATATCCAGTTTGTTTTCCTGCGGATCGATCAAAATGTTTTCTGATGGAATTTCGTACTTTTTGCTGTCGCTTGCTCCCTGTGCATACAGTGTGTAGCGGCTCTTATCCTCCAGCATGGTGAAATTGCTGCCGCTCACATAGAGATGTCTCGTCAGATCATTATAGAGGATCTCCGGTGTCGCACTGTGAAACGTGATCTTCGGCAGTTCGCCGTTTCCGCCCGGGCAACGAATGTAAGTAGAACCTTCATACAAAAGATTTTCATATAACAGTCTCGCATCCGTAGAATCCGGAAGGTTAAACACACGGAACGTAATCTTTCGATAGCTGGATGCACTGTCCACTTTCGCCCGGAAATAAAACGGGATCTTGATCTCCGTTCCCCTCGTGAAATCCACATAAGTGCTCTGATACGGCACTGCATAGCTGGTCTCGTAGATTGGCTCTTTCTGATCTTCGTCAAGCGGTGTGAGACCTTCTGATGCATAAGCTGCGATGACTACTTTTTTATAATCGTTTTTCTCAGAAATATTTTTTAAAGTTGCCTGAATATCAATGATGCCGTCCTCTTTAAAGGTTCCGTCTGTATTGCGGTTGCAGGTAGAAACATAATTTTTTCCGTCTGCCGACAGATCCAGAACGGACGGTGAAGTCATATTGAAGGTTACCTGATCTGTTTCAAGATCTGTTTTTTCATTGGAAAATACTCCATAGTATGTGTTTACAATTCCTTCTTTTCCCGATTGGATCGTTCCAAGATCATAGTACATTGCCATGGCACTATCTGCTGTCCCGTACTGATCATTGCCATCGCTTGTAAAATCCAGAGTCTCATCCGGGGCAAAATCAAAGCCGGTCGCCGCCAGAGAGTTCCAGTGTGCAAAAGCGACTTTTTTTAACATTCCTTTGGAAGAGACTACGGTTGATGCCGTTGCCGTCGGACTGTAAATGTCATCGTATGCATAAAACGCAGTCGGAATATTCGCTGCATCCAGCACACATTCCCGTTTGATAATATCGCTGTCATAAGATGTATTTGGAATTTCATAATATACAAAATCCTGATCTCCGACGGCCGAATCAAGCAGCATTCTCGCCTCAACTTTTACGTCCTCACTGCCATGATTCTGTACATCGTAGTTGATCATGACCATGCCGTGTTCGTTTGATCCGGTATTTGCCAGCTCGAGCCGCTGGGTGAATTCCAGTTCACCCAGGCTCCATTTTGCTGACAGTCCCTTTGCATCCTGCGAAACGGTTACACCGCCGGACTTTATTCCTTCAAAAGAATAATCTCCGCCGAAAATGTAATCTTTTGTCTCTCCGTTTCTGGTTATGCGGAAGGAAGTAAATGAAGTGTCATAATCATCGCTGTGGTACAGCAGATCTTTGTTATTGTCGGATTTTATTGTCTTATCACCTTCCACATTTGAGATATAAAATCCGCCGTTTTTACCTGACATGCGGACAGATATCGAATCGTTCTGCAAAAGCAGCACATCTTCATCCGCCACTTTACTCTCCATACTCTGCGGTGCCGCCAGCATTTCCAGCGGAAGGCCCGTAAAGAGCACAACCGCAGAAAGCATCAGACTGAAAGCCCTCTTTAAAAATATCTTGTTTTTTCTCTTATCCATATACCTGCCCTCCTTTACTGTTCTAAATCAATATAAATATAAGTCAGATACGTTTCTTTATTCTGCGTTACAATATAGAGCGTATAGAATCCTGCCTCCAGATCCGTCAGCTTACCGTCTTTCACAACATCTGCCTTCTTCATCGCTCCGGCTTTCTGAATTCCCTTTTTGTAATATACCTTAAAGGATTCACCGGTTCTTCTGGATTTTTCCAGTACCAGATCTGCCCGATTTTCTTTCAGAATCGTCGTATCACACGGAAGCAGTGATTCGCCGTTTGCCGTGATCTTCAGATTTGCCGAGCTGATGACTTTCACATACCGTTTGACCAGTTTTTCATTTCCCACACGGTCACTCAGTAAATATGTGACTTCATGAATACCCTGCTCGTTCATCTGTTTTTCCGTCAGCATGTCTTTCAGTGAAATCTGCGGATTCGAATCAATGTTATCCCAGAGCCGGAATGTCGTCGCATCCAGAAGCTGTTCTCTTAATTCTTCGGCAGTCGTTCCCTGGAAAACATTTACAACAGAGCGGTCAAACTGAATACTCGGTGCAATATCATCCAGATACTGGATCTCCAGTACACGGTAAGAAACCAGTCCTGCCTGATCGGTTGCTTTGACCTGATAACTTCCGTTTGTCGTGATCGGAAGTGTGATCCAGTCCAGTTCATCTCCTTTTAATTCGCCATCGCCGTTTTTGTCCGTCGGTGCTTTGACCGGATATTCTTTTCCGCGGAACGTGATCGTTCCTGCCTCGGACATCGTAACCTTTACGCTGCAGTCCTCTGAGCGGATGTACGTTTCCGGAATGCCGGATGCGTAGACAACCGGAGGTATTTCATCGATCGAATCCACCGTGATCTGCTGCTGCGTCATATTTCCGGCTGCATCCGCAAATGTGAAATCATATACACCGTTTTCTTTGATTGCCAAAGAAATATGGTGTTGCCGCCATATTTTCTGTTCAGACCGCCGCCGCTTACAAACACGGTTTCATCGGAGCGGAAGATAACGTTCATCTGGTTGTTTTCCAGTTTCTGTGTCACTGTGATCGTCGGTGCATTTTTATCAATGATGTCAACCAGGTCGATATCGGTCATTTCACCGGAAACACCGTTCGGCGAAGTCGCCACGATCTTAACCATTCCTGGAACCGCTGCGAAAAATTCTACGTTTCCTTTTCTTCCGACCAGCTCGATTCCTGTCTTTGAGAATGTTCCATTGTCTTCTACCCAGTTATCATTCTGTTTATAGTATACTTTCAGTTTCGATACTGTCTTGTTAAAATCAAGACTCAGCAGAACGGAGCTGTTTGTCGGTTCGATCGGCGGCAGTTTCTCATAAGATTCTCCGTCTTTGACATAACACGGACTCCAGGAAGATACGCTGATCTTCGGTGCATCCTTGTCGATCTCCGTTACTTTTGTGCTGATCTTTGCCGCTTCGGTCTTTAAAAACAGTATCGTAGGTTCCGTTATTTTCTACTTCCCGGAAATAGTAATAGCCCTTGTCATCCATGCCCTTCTGCAGTCCCGACGTCACCGGAAGGATGGTTCCTTTTTCGTTGTCTTTATCAGAATTGTCATCTGCATAGAATTTCAGTCTCATGCGAGTAAAGCTGATACCTTCTTTTTCCACGTGGACCGTCGGTACTTCCTGGTCGATCTTCGCAGCCTCAAGACTGTGCCAGAATATGTTTCCTTCCTGATCGATCGCAATCACCGTGATCTGACACGGCTTTGTGATAAGCAGGCTGTTATTGTTCGCATCCAGTTTCACACCATCAATCTGATCTGAGGTACTGTTGAAATTCAGTTTTCCCGTATCTGCCTGCAGTCCGTTTTTCACGATCAGTTTCGTCCGGCTGTCATCAGAAATGGTATAAGAAATCTTATAACCGCCGCTGTATCCGATCTTTTCTGCCAGCTCGGCAAAGGCATCTTCTGACGGTGTCCAGGAACTGAAATAACTTGCCAGTCCGTCATAGACCGCATAGACTTCCGCAACGACTTCCGGAGGTGTTGTGTCTTTTTCATAAGCACCTTCTTCTTCCACCGGTGCTTCATACGGCTTCATGTTCAGCTCATCCGGCAGTGTAACCGTAATCGGTGCACCTTCATTTCCGCACTCATCACTGTATTCAAAGGTATAGCTTCGTTCCATGTTTTCCGAATAGAGGAACGTATGCTTTAATTCCTTTCCATTTGCAGCATACAGATCTTCACTCTCGGAAGCGATCCAGACTTCAATACCGTCTGTGGTACTCTGATCTTCAAGATTTGAAATATCCAGTGTATTTCCTTCCTGTACTTCTCCGTTCTCCAGAAGTCTCCAATAAACCTTTGCATCCTTCGGTGCATCTTTATCCATGTTTTCTACCGTAACATTGTAATCCACCGTTTTCTGCTCGGCTGCTCCCGGAATGGTCAGTTCAAATGTAATATTTGCGTTTTTGTGGAACACGATCGTTGCCTTTGATTTCTGCTTATTCCAGCTGATCGTATAAGCGTCACTGGTATCTTCTTTGTTTTCGCTGTCATCCGTACTACTTTCACCTGTATCATCTGCCTTTTTCAGAGAAATCTGTGCGTTTTCGCTGACACCTTCGATCGTTGCCACTACATCTTCTTTTGTTTTCTCTGTCGTGCTGTACTGGATCTGTGCCGAATAATCTCCGAAAAAGTCCTCCAGTGTAAACTGCTCCGTATATGAATTTCCATAAATATCTTCATACTCGATCTCGTAAGTTCCATCCTTACTGATTCCGCAGTAATCCTTCAGCAAGACGTTTTCGTCGTCCACCGGCACATCAAACTGACGCAGCATATCTCTTGCCCTTCCAAGCATAAAGTACGAGCCATAATAGATGTATCTGTACATGATCTGCGGAAGTTCGATCCCATTTATTTTTTTGATATGGACTTCCATATTGAATTCAAAGTTTACCATGCCGTCCTGCGGATAAACATCCATTCTGCGGATCTTCGGCCGCTGGTTGATTCCGTAGAAGTCCTGGTCTTTGGAAGAAATCGTTTCCATGACATTGCCGGCCTCATCGACAATCCTCAGCTCAATACTGTGCGGCATATGAAGTCCTTTCTCTTTGGAAAGATCAATGTCTGCCTTGAAATCTCCCATAAGACGCAGGGTGTGGCTGCCATCTTTATTCACCAGATAATTTTCACTCAGAAAACCCAGACTCTGGTTGATATCCTTTGTGAACTCCATACCGCAGTAATAAGAGCCATCCCAGTCAGATCCATATCCATCGTCTGTCTGTACCACGTGGATCGGATCTTTTCCATCGATGATCAGCTGAATATTTGCATTTTTCAGATTCCGATCGTCGCGGATCTCAATTTCAAAACTCGGATTTGTGATATATTCATCCGTTTCTCCTTCGTTCTGTGCACTACTGTCTGTGCCAGTTGCAGTAATCTCGCTTGTGGCACTTTTTAACACTGTAAACTCTGCTGTTGGTGCCGTATGATCCACATCTGTGATATAAAACTGCTGATAGCTTAAGTTTCCATATCCATCCAGCAGATAATACAGGTGTCGCTGGTTTTCTGTATAAGCAAAACTTCTCTCTTTTATCAGCGTATCCGCAGTGTCATCAGAAGCAGAAAGATTCACTTCATACATTTCCGGATCTTTTGCAACCATCGTACTGTCTGCTTCTGTTACTGCTGCAGAAATACTCTGCCTGGAAGTCTTACTTTCTTCCACTTCTATTTTGAAATCCGGTGCTTTTGCAGAATAATAAATCTCCACTTCGTGACGCTGTGACTTTACGCCTCCAACGTTCATCAGTTCATAAGAGATCGTGTTGCTGCCTTCAAAGACCGGAACTGCACATACATCTGCATTTGCATATCCGCCTGCATAAAAGGCTGCCGCATCCTCCACCTGGAACATTGCTTTTGCATCCGTCGGCTTTACGTCAAACATCATCACTTTATTTTCTGCATCATAATCCTTAAGCGGGAACCATTTCGCAGAAGCCTCGTTATCACCCGCCCAGACTTTGATCCAGTAATTGCCGACATCGTAATCTTCCATGCCGTTTACCGTAAACTGAACGCTGCGGTTGTAAGTAATCCCTTCCGTTGTCTCAGATGTTGCACAGTTTCCAAGATAGAGAACATCTGTCGTATAGCCATCCGCTCCGGTTGCGGTAAAATCCGGTTTCTGGTCATCCACAACGGTCCGGTTAAATTCATACGTTCCGGTTGCGGCAAATCCATAGTACGGAACTTTATCTGCTCCCTGATATGGATCTTCTGCTGCAAAATGAATACTTCCCGTCACTTTGCTGATACCAAATGCTTCTGTCATATCAGCATCATAATTATAAAGACAAATGTTGTCATACTGCTCCGTCGTAATGACCGGTTCTGCCGAATTACCCTGTTTGTTGCTGACAGAAACTTCCAGTTTATACTGTCCGTTTGGCAGTGTCAGACCTTCCGGAATTTCTACCGTCTGGCTGGATTTTCCCTTTATAATATTCCACCGGTAAACTTCGGTTTCCTTATCACCTTCTGTCTGTTTCAGGCAGATATAGGTATTCGGCGATGCATAATCAATATCATCCATCACAAAATGGCTGGTTCTCTGATTTGCAAAGCTGATGTCAAATGCTGCCCCGGTAAGTGTGGAGAGATATTCTGCTCCGTTTACCTCCGGATTGTATGCATCTCCAAAATCTTCCCGTTTTACCTGCTGCCCGTAATTTGCATTATCCTTTGTTTTGATCGTCACGGTATTTGCCGGTGTCCGATCGATCTGATAACTTCCGGTTTTTACATCTTTCTTATCGGAAAATCCATACTCGTCAGGAGTCATGGTAAAGGTCTTTGTGACCAGTTTTCCTTTTGATGCATCAAATGTTTTTTTATTTCCGCTTGTCGCAAAAGCACTGCTCTTAAAACCGGACCCTGCTGCAACGGTTACATTTCCATAGTATTTATTTCCGCTGATCGCCAGGAAACGTTCTCTTACGGTCGCCGCATTTGCATCATTTAAACTGTTGTAAGTTGTCGTGATCTCATATTTCTGATCTTCGGTCATGATAAGCGTTCCGTAGGACCATTTTCCGGTCTCGCTGCTCTGATATCCGGAAGAATACGGAAGTTTTGCCGCATCCAGAAATTCTTCGTTATCGATCAGTATTTCTGATGCCTTTCCTGACACGCTGCGGATAAAATAAGCATCCTGTTCGATCGGATCTTTTACTGCCACAAACAGTTCCGCTTCATTTGCGGAAGAAGTGATCGGTCCGCGGACTTTCAGCGAAGATTCTTTGTTTACTTCATTCGTTTTTGTTTCCGGTGTTATAATTTCCACTGCCGGAATATTTCGGTCGATTGCCGCATCTGCAAGTTTTTCGCTTATGGTTTCATTCTTTGCGATATCGGCTGCCGAGACATAAAGTGCTGCCTGATAAGTCTGGTTTGCTCCGACTGTTTTTGTACGGATCGTAACCAGGCACTCGGTCACTTTATCGCCGGACTGGTTCACAACCATCACATCCCCCACAGCTGCCGTAGTAAATTTGTCACTTCCCGGAAGCGTGCTGCCTTCTTCCAGCCAGAAGTAGCGGATATTGTCGATATTGATGCCGCCTGCATCTTTAACTCTCACAACGGCTTCCTGATATGCACTGTTGTCATTGTTTTCTTTGAGCTGTATGCTCTCATAAGAAATCACAGGAGCGATCTTGTCTTTTGCCGTGTAGCTGTATTTTGCTGTTACGGTCTTTGTATTATGATTAATATCACTTGCAGATACCTGCACTTTGACTCCGTTGTTTACGGAAGAATAATCAATATTTTTGTCGAATTTCAGATACAGATGAAGATCTGTTGTATCATTGGTCAGATCAAGATCGATCTTTGTCTTTCCAGACTGTGCCTCTTTGAATCCTGTCTGGTCGATCTCATCTTCTTTCAGTGCCGTCTGTGATGCATAATACCAGAACTTATTGGCATCTCCCTGTCCCTGAAGGTTCACCGTCATGCTGGCTTTTCCGCCGATCACACCCGAGGCCAGAGGCCCGGAAGTATTTCCGCTCACCGTATCATAATCTTTTACGCTGAACGCCAGAGAATACACTTCATCTTCTGACTTCGTCATTCTCGCCATCTCATACGTTTTTGTTTCTGATACAGCCTGACTGTCGATCATGATCGTCGGAGCTTCGTTATCCAGATAGAAATCTTTACTTGTACTGCCTCTCAGATCATTTGCCACAGAAAGTGTATTTCCGGAATAATCTTTGATCTCGCTCAGGCCTGCAATTCCCGTAATCGTCACTTTATAATCCGTTTTCTTTTTGTAGTTCAGTTTATCCTGCTTCTGGAAAACCATATCCCGATCCACGATAAAATCCTTGAATATGACAACCGTTTTTCCGGTTGACGACTGATCAAAAACATATTTTGCCTCAAGTTTCACCGGACTGCCGTCTTTCTTTTTGATATTTAAAGAAGCGATGATCTTTTTCCTGTTGGCATCACTGATCTTCTGGATGCGTTCATTTAAAACAGCAGATACCGTCACGGTCGTTCCGGCCTTCAGATAATTGGCTTCGTTTGCATTTTGTGTCTGGTTTTTCTGGTTCGTGGTGATCGAAACTGTTTCGACGATCGGATTTACCGTATCCAGGTATGCCCTTGTCACGCTGCATCCTGCGGATCCTTTTTTCACATTGCGAAATCCGTCCAGACTGAGCGGATTGCCGGCAAGGTCTGTAATGACACTGCTTGTTTTTTTCAGTGCGTTATAATCGGAACCCCCAACAGCTGCTTTCAGTTTTTTCATCGTCCCACTTCCATTAGACAAGGTACCCCCATCATAACCGACAAAATTTCGGTCATAATTTTTGCTGCCGTTTTGATCAATGATCGATGTCTGATAGCCGATATCCGCAAGTCCGGACACATAAAAATCTACCGTTTTGTTATCAATGGTTTTTGGAACTTTATAAGAAAATATTGCAATATCATCTTTCAAAGTATCCAGATTCGCATACGCAGTTGCCACATCTGCCGTATTTTTCTGTCCAAGCGACAACGCCAGTCTGATGTTTTTTGACTGTGTACTGCCTGCATTGTTATCTGCCAGACGCACATACTCGCTGAATTTCACCTTTACATAAATCGTCTGACCTTCCTTAAAATACAAGGCCGGTGTGTCAGAGTTTTTATCACTCGTGATCGTGATCCTCTTGATCTTCGGAGCGGTCTCATCCTTAAATGCAATCGATACATTCTGGATCTTGGCACTTCCGCAGCTGCCGCAGCCCTTCTTCGTAGTCACATAGAGAGCTGCTCTTTTATTTTCTCCCAGCGATGGTCGAAATGCTGCCCAGGTATCACGATCCCCGACCGTCCAGCTTCCATCTGAATTATGATCGCCTGTATTGTAGCTCTGCCCGAGCCAGAAACTGTTATTATCTGCACTGGTCGGATAACCAAAAATAATTTTCCCGTACTGCGTCCGGTTTCCCCAGTGATGTCCGAAATTCTTATGTTTATCATTCGTTATGTATGCCATCAGATTCTGACTGATCTGTCCGGACTGATTGTACAGCACCGGATAGTCCTTCTGCACTTTGACTGAAAATGTCTCCCCGGAGCCGGCTTTCGTCTTGCTGTATTTGTATTTCACCATACCAACATTGTTGTAAATACTGCCGTAAAGCGAATCCTCTTTCTTGGACTTGCACCGTACCAGTGCATTGAAAATTTCCTTTGCCTTGTCTCCGGTCGTCAGATCCCGGCACAGTACGCCCACACCATACTTCTGCGGACTGTAAGACGCCGCCGCACGCACCTGTATGGCATCACCCAAAAAGGTACTCGCCGGAACACTTCCAAGCACAAGCGTTGCCGCCAGCACGGAACTTAAAACTTTTTTGACTTTTTTCGAGATCTTTGGCTTTAATTTCTCCATAAACTACGCCTCCTTCTGTTTTAATTTTCTCCCTGTGCCGTCCCCGGCACATTTTCCTTTTTTATATTTTACTTCAAAAAATTTTTACAGACATCGTCCATTTGACAAAAAAAATGGACATTTCCTCTTCAGAATGTCCATTTACAAAGAAAAATTTTCTTTTTTAACTTCAGGTAGTGTCTGGTTATTTTATAATGATGCTACGAATTGCTCCGTTACAAAGTAAGTCCCGCAATTTTTTAAACATTCGGCATCATCTCAGCATGTAGTCTTTTAATTGTTTTCGGTTGGAGATACTTATTTTGTTGAAAATACAGGTCATATGCTGTTTCACGGTTCTTGACGTGATCTTCATATAATCAGCGATTTCCTGATTTGTCCAGCCGCGGCTCGCAAGCATGGCGATCGTAAACTCTGTGGTTGTTAAATTATCCGCCACATATTCATTCGTGTCCGGGTTGTGGATCCGCCGCCAGCCAAAACTGAACTTATAAGTAATTGCGATGATCCGCTCATAATCTTCCGGATAATCTTTCTTAAGACAAGTCTCGATCAGCCCCTGCAGAAGTCCGTGGTGTTCGCCGATGCCTTCGATCAGACCATCCGGTCTTGCGATCTCCCACGCCTGCATAAAATATTTCTTTGCAAACTCTGTCTGCATCAGATTCATGGCATCCATTGCCGCCACCAGATTCAGGTAGATCATCGAGATCGGATACATCTCTTTTGTCGTCATCAGACATGCCTCCACGATGCCAAGAGAACGCTGATATTCCCGATCCAGATATGCCTTATGTGCAAGCACGTAAACACCCCACAGCTGTTTTCCTTTTTCGAATTCTCCGACATAATCTGACAGCGGCGGAATATCGCCAACCGGAAGATGCAGAAGTGTGTGTGCCGCGACAGCTGCAAAGACACCAAATGCCTTTGCCTTCCGATCCGTATTTCCTTTCATCACCTGATCGAGATTCTCCGTCAGCCTGTTCAGCCCCATCCGTGCCGAATGGATATGGTTCAGCGACAGATTTGCAAATGTATAGATCAGGCAGGCCGACATCTTCAGCATGATATCCGGATGATCCAGATACATTTCCGCATATTCTACCGCCTTCTCGTGATGGCCGCTGAAATAATAATATTCTGCGTACGCCATCATCTTTTCGTCCTGATCTGCAAGTGACTCAATAAAATCTATGCAGCCGCCAAGCGGAAAAGCAGAACTCATCAGAAGCATCGGCGTGTGAAACGGCTGTTCCCTGCGTTCCTCCATGTCCTTTGATTCTGCTGCCAGGTTTTCTGTATTTTCCACACTTTGCGTATTTTCCGGATTGTTCACAATTCCAAGAATATAATCCGTGGATACGCCAAACTCCTGTGCCAGAGCCATCAACATATCACTGTTGATCGTTTTTGTCTCCCCTTTTAAAATACGGCTGATCTGTGAAGATGTCACACCGATCCTCCTTGCCAGCTCCCTCTGGGAGATCTGCTGCTTTTCACACAGTTTTACGATACGTTCCCCCGGAGTCTTGAATGACTCCTCCTCTGATTTTGCATTTTCCTCCATCTCTTTCACCTCTGTAATGATTTTCCATCTTTCCCTGTATTCCCGTTTTTCGCCCCTCTATTTTAACACAGAATACCATCTGCTGCAAATCTGCATCACACCGGCCAGCACTCCCGGACAATCTGAAAGAAATCCGGTCCCATCAGAAGATTATCCACCGACACGCCTTTTCGCTGGAACAGATCAAAGATCACACCCCATTCGATTTTCCGGTTCATAACCAGATTCGTCAGCTCGGTGCGTTCCTTCTTCGAGAGATGGAAACGCTTTCGTACTTTTCGCTCTCTCTCTCCTTCTTCCCACTCGCAGTCCTCCAGATACAGTTCATAGACCTGCGTCAGATTCTCCGGCAGTTCATACACAAACTTGCCTCGCACGGATCTGTTTGCCACGATCGTCAGCAGAATAAATTCAATATTTGGAAATGACTTGATCATGCTGTTGATCCAGCCGGAAACGCCTCCGACCACATAAGGATAACAGCCCTCTGCTACAATACAAACCTTCATGTTCTTCCTCTTCTTTATCACTGATGCCGGGAATCATAGGAAAGCCCCGGTTCGTCAACCTGTATCCTTACGGTATGATCTTCCGCATGGATCAGATAAGCATCTTTTTCAATCTTTGTCTGACTTCCGCCTTCGATGTCCTCGATCTTTTCTCCGTGCGTCCGCAAAATAAACCAGCTGTCCGCTTTTGTCGTATTTAAAGTGATCACATTTTCTTCCCGCGATTCCGTATAATCCACATTCAGGAAGGTACGCACCCTCCGGTCGCTCTCGGAAAGTGTCGTCGCCGTAAAACAGTTAAATTTATTCCAGTAGGTCAGAAGATTGCTCGCAAATCGCCTCTCCATGATCTCCCAGCGGTCTTTTTCGTTCTGCGGCCAGAAAATATCCTGCAGATTCAGCATGATATTCGTATACCCCAGTGCACTTTGAATGCTTCGCATGCGAAGATCCGCACTGTATGTATAATGCATGCCGTCACCGACTACCGACTGCAGTGTGATCGAGTCCGAAGCATAGGACACGACCGGATGCTTCTCGGTATACTCACAGATCAGCGTACTGACATTTTTCAGCAGCTTTATCTCCGATAAATTCAGCACATCGGTAAGATCCCGTTCTTCCGCAAATGCTGCACCATAGCGATAATCACTGTCTGCATCTGCAAAAAATTCGCCGTCACGATCCACTTTTTCCTCCAGCGAATCTGCACTTTTATACTCCATGGAAAGACCTGCTTCGGCACTTTGCTCCTTGAACTGTTTCAGATAAAACTCCAGGAACTCACTGTCCGGCTCAATCCCGTCTTTATAATCTGCCTGGGGCTGGATAAAGCAAGTCATCTTCAGGTCGCTGTGTTCCACAATGGAGATCAGGGTCGGCCAGATAACATCACGTCCGACTCCGGTCACCGACTGACTGTACAGCTCCATCATTTCCGCATTATTTTCATCCGCAAATCCCGGGAAATTGACTATCGACAGATTCTGTGCATTTACGATCGGATAAATGCTGTACTCTGATGCCTCTGTCAGCATTCCATCCAGAATCCCGCTGGCCGTGCCATCTTTTAAATAATCGCCGACCACTGCAAAAATACTGCCCCGGTACATACCATTTCTCCAGATCAGCGTCGGCAGATCTTCATTTTTGATATCCCTGCTGGTTTCTTCCTTAAACATTCCGACCATATAGGTCTTGGTGCCGCTTCCAACCTGATACCACGGCACATCGAGCGTCAGATCCTGCCTGTCTTTCTCATTCTCTTTAACCGGCGTTTCATAGATCTGTTCACCGCCAAGAAGCAGTCCTTCAAATAACTTTACACCATTAAGCTTTACTTTTTCTGAAACAACCTTACTGATTCCGAGAAAGTGCATCAGTTCCTCATTATTTTCAATCAAAGCCGGATCTTCCAGACATCCGAAGACAATGATCGCTCCCCGTTTCTGAAAACGCTCCAGGCAATCCAGATCTTCTCCCTGTGCATACTTTTCTGATTCCAGAATGATCATTTCCGGAAGATGAGTCTTGCTTTGAATGTATTCGTCCATGGATTTAACGGAAAACATATCCCACTTCACATAGTCCGCCCATCTCTTTACCTCCGTTCCCATAGCACCGGAAACATCGCCGATAAAAAGCACGCTTTTTTCCGAAATGAGTAAAGACAGATCCTTTCTTTCTGCCTTCGACTGTTCGATGACCTCTTTTCCGTCTGCTTTTCGCTCAGACAGACTGGCATTGGCATCATACTGGTTTGCCTGATCTCGCAGTACCATGGAAAACATTTTGCCGGAGAGCGTTTTATCTTTGCAGATATTGGTCCGGTTCCTGTCAATGAAGAGAAGGATCTTTTGGAATCGTACAAAGAAATTGCAAATACCTTTCTGGAGTGTGGAGCCCAAAATTTTCTTTTTGAAACCATACTCTATTTTCCTGCCTCCTGTTTTCCGGATGCATCGCTCTGTTGCTGCGTTTCATTCGTTGCTTCACTCTGTTGCTGCGTCTCATCCTGTGTATCTTCGGCTGTCTCATCCTGCATCTTGTTCTGATTGTATCTGTAGTCTATCGCAAAATCATACTGATGATACATATTCTGCTCGATCTTATAGCAGATGAACTTATTGTCCTCATAATAGACCTTCATTTCATTCGGATAAAGCTCCATAAACGCCTGTGCCCAATAATACATTCTGGACATCACGATCCATCTTCCTTCTCCCTGATACATACCGATGCCGCCCACATTCGGCAGAGAACGGCTGGCTCCCTTTCTGGAGATCGACTGACCGCTCTTTGCATAAGAAACCGCATAATCGCCTGGAATTTTTTCAATAAAGAAATAAACCGTTTTGGTCGGAATGATGACTTTCGTATTTTTTTCCAGAGTTTCCATTCCACGCAGAAACGTAATCGTCTCATAATGCCATCCGTGATCCAGTCCCATCTGCGTCTCATCGTTCGCCGATACGATCATCCAGGTCTTATCTTCATTTTCATGGATAATATTGCTCAGGCAGGTGATCGCTCCATTCATCACAAAACCGCTGGAGAAATCGGACTGTTTGATCATATGATTCTGGAACATTCCCATCAGAACCGCTGCCGCAACAGCCAGCGACACAGCATTCCTTAC
>ERZ791654.809-NODE-809-length-14817-cov-3.892156_pt1 | contig 14817 bp, 17 predicted proteins | sample MGYA00509960_ERZ791654 | MGnify/ENA primary metagenome ERZ791654 (study PRJEB30046, sample SAMN00715198) | human gut metagenome | study: EMG produced TPA metagenomics assembly of the A metagenome-wide association study of gut microbiota in type 2... | reverse complement strand
CTTTTAGCAGAGTTACTGTCGGGAAAAGTATATTTTGTATTTGTGCGGTGTTACCCTAATTTCCTTCAGATTTAACCAAACCGTTATTATCTCTAAATTCCGCCAAATATAAAGGGCAAAAGAGAAAATAGCAGTTGAATTATAACAAATGATTGATTATAATTAAAATGTCCAATTATAGGAGAGAAGGTGAGCTGGGTGGGCGATGCAAATAAATATGTTGTGGTATCTGCCGATTCTAGCGTAGCCGATGCAGAGGACGTTAGGCAATTTATTTCGTGTCATTTATCTAAAATGTGTTCAGATTCAACATGCTATACATACGAGAACATCAGATATGTATATGACGCTTTTCCCGACGAGGAGGAGAAAATTTCACAATTTCTTAGCTTTATTGATTGCGGCATAGGTTTACAAAATGTTTTTTGGATGTTTTTGTTGACACCAAATACACGGCCTAAAGAACAGGTTACCACATATTGCGATCAACAGATATGGCTCCGAGCAGGAAAAATTATTGGTCAGCTCATTTTGAAAACTGCTTCATATAAAAATCAGATATCCTTTTGGGCGAAAAGGGAGACACTGGCTATAGAATCAGAGCAAATTTTGGGTGAGAAAATCCGGGAATATGGGCCTGATTTCGAGGTGTTTTCCAGTTATGTGGATAGTGCAGAGAGACGAACCGCTCAGCTTAAGACCAATCTAATCCTAAAACCTTATCTTCCGCATAATAAAGAGACGATATGGATTTCTCCGAATAATAGAACAGAAAATACATTAATAGATGATTTCAGCAATAATCATGCTATTTTAGAACAACTCGTCACTGTACTTGAGAAGGGCCCAATAAGCTACGATGAAATTATTACAATTGTTAAAAAAGATAATAGGGAAGTTGCTACGGCAACTTGGCTTATAGAAATAACAATTCCCCAAAAAGGTGAGAATGGAGGAACATAGTTTATGAAAAAAACAGTTCTTATATTGGGTTCAAGCGAAGGAATCGCCTATGCAGAAAAGATGCAAAACTTGTTAATGAGCCGTTTCCGCAATATGAACATGGATTACGACTGTGTTTTATGGTCAGACCCAATGGTGTGGGAAAATGGCGAGGTTACTTTGACTTCGCTAATTCATAGGGCGCAGAAATTAAAGAAAGAGGAGGGGTTTGCAATCGCCCTATTTACCCCTGATGATATAGTGGAATTACGAAACGAGACACAATACTGTTCTCGTGATAATGTCTGGCTCGAATACGGATTGTTTGTTGGGATAATGGATAAATCCAGAGTATTTGCTGTGTGTCCTAGTGAGCCTGTTGAGAAAGGCGGCGTAAAAAAAGTATGGAGAAAGCCATCTGATTTTCAGCAATATGAGATGAACTACGAGTATAAAGATACCGTAAAAGAAGCAGAGCCTGGTCTTAGCGGTCTTGCAGTTCAAATTGCAGACAGGATAAATCTCAAGTTTCCTCGAAAACCCCTTCCGATTGAGCAAACAGGCAATGGTGAACCAGAGTTTAGGCGCAGTTATTGAGGAGGTACAGTAATATGTCAATGTATATTCCGAGTGTAGACGAAGCAGCCAAGAAAATTGTTAAGTATTATAACGATGGTGCAATTGATGAGCTTAACGCCGTCGGTGAATATCTGGAAAATAACGATGTTGCAAAATCCATAGCAGGAAATGGAGATGAATTTCATAATGCAACAGTACGATTAACACGTGCAGGCTTTTATGATTACGCATATGCTTTAGCTAAAGTAGGACATAATCGCTATCCACGTAATACGGATTTGCTAGGTGACTTGCTATGCTATGGACTACACTGTAAGCCGCTTGATGAATTGCAGCAATGGTATACTAAGCTAGAAAAAATCAACAAGCGGTTTTGGACTTGGCGTGCATATCAATTTTCATTTGATTATTGGATGGAGCGGTTGCCCTATGCCGAAAGCGCTGAGGAATTGCATATATGGGAAGGTATAATTGAAGAGCTGTTTGACTCATTCAAGCAGAATTTTCAATATCTAACTGATAAGTCAGATTGTGAAAAAGCATACATGATGGAATTTGAATACTATAATTCCAAAGGCGATGACAAGAAAGCACTGGATGCCTTGGAAGAGGCAACTAAAAATGCGCAGACGGCCAACAAATGTGCCCAGTGTGCATTAAAATTAGCGGATCGTTACTTTGAAACCGGAGATTACGGGAAATCTTACACTTATGCAGACATAGCTGTGAGTATTAAGGAAGATCAAGCTTCGATCAGTCTTGGCTATGCATACTACATTTTGGCAATGTCACTAGAATGGCGAGAAAGAAGAAATCGCTCTATCGCTGCGAATCTCAAACAAGTTTATAGCGCATATTACTCTGCCTATATGCATCTTGACTCGGACAGGACAAATTTATTAGATTCTGTTAAGAAGCAAGTTAAACAGTTAGAGTTTGAATATGCTCAACCGAGCGGCATTGCATTTGACAGTTTGGACAAAGAAAAGGCTGGTAGTATCATGGGACTCTTAAGTCTGCTAAATGCCGCTTCAGAAGATAGTTGAAGTTCATGAATTATAAGGAATAACTAGATTCCCCGTGTATTGAAGCGCTGTTTCTGCCCGGTTTAGGGGGGTATGTAACCTCTCTAACCGGGAGAGCGCTTGAATGGCATTCAAGAGGTCAGCGGTTCGATCCCGCTTATCTCCACCAAACGGGTGCGCTGAGTATTCTTAATAAAGACTTGCTTTGAAAAAAGCGAGTTTTTTTGTTTTATGCCCACTTCTCTTTTGAAGCGGGCTTTTCTTATGCGGCGATTGCCGAAATGTCCAGCCCAGCACTGAACTGCTCAAAGTCAATATTGAAATCGATATGCAGCCGATAGTCCCGATACACCTCCACGCGCCGGATCAGGCAGCTCACGATCATTTTCTTTGACTCCATGCTGGCACTGTCGTACATATCCGCCCATGAGATAATATCGTCGTACTGAGCGTTTAAGGTGTCCAGCATGGCCTGCCCCTCGTCATAGGCCGCCTGTGCCACCTCCATAGTATGCTGAACTTCGAGACATTTTGTCTCATAGTCAGAAATCAAAGAACCGAGCAAATCCTGCGAAAAAGCACTTTCGCCCCGGAGGGATTTAATAACCTCTGCCCGGAGCGTATCAAGCTCGGCGGCGGCTTTGGTGTAGTCTGATTTTGCACTTTTGAGAAGTGCCTTCCGTTCTTCCGTCTTTTCGCGGTAGCGGATATTGACGATCTCGCTTTTGGGGATTGCTTTCATCCGCTCAAAGATCTGCCGCACCACCTTATCAATGATACCGTCAAGTATATGCGCCGTGTAGCCAGTCTGCCCGTCACACTCGGTTTGTTTGCGGGTCTTGCCGTAGCAGATATACCGCACACGCTTTACAATGCGGTGAGCATCTTCCTTGCACGGATAAGCCTTGCCGTTGGTGGTGAGCGCCAGCCGGGAGCCACAATGCCCGCAAAAGACATTCCCGGCCAGCAAGGACTGACCACGGGTATTCAGCGGTACGCGCCGTTCCTGTTCGGCGGAGTTGGCACGGGAGGTACGAATGTGTTGTGCAGCCTCGAATAGCTCCGGCGTTATGATCTGCAAGTGGGGCAGCGTTTGGGAGCGGCTTTCGCCGCTGCGAAGCACCCCGGTATATGTCAGATTGCAAATGATACCCCGGATGCTGGCGTGATGCCACATTTTGCCCGTTCTCGCTCGATAGCCGAGGTTATTTAAGTAGGTGGCGATCCGTTGAGCGCCGAAACCCTCATGCACATATTTGTCAAAGATAATCCGTACCACAGCGGCCTCGGCCTCGTTGACAGCCAGCTCAAAAACCTCGTGCTTGCGTTTATTGAAGCGCCCGCTCTTTACAAGGTCATATCCATAAGGAGCAAGACCGCCCTTGAAACCGCCGTCCTCGACGAGCTGGCCGAGAGCGGTTTTTGTGCGAATTGAAGTCTTTTCGCTTTCGCCGTCAGCCTGCCAAAAGCGGATGTAGTTGGTGAGCTTGTCCGTGTGATTATCAAAACGCTGCTCACCCTCTTGCGTACTCCAGACACGGATGCCGTTCTTGACAAACCATTCCACTACAAAAGGCGTTTCGTCAGCGATACGCCCGATGCGGTCAAACATGAACACAAGCAGAATATCGAATTTCCCCTGCTTAGCGCGCTCCTTGATGATTTGCAGCTTGTCCCGGTTTTCGGCTCTAACCTTATGCCCGGACACGCCGTCCTCCTGTTCCTCGTGAACGATCGTCCAGCCCATTTTTTCACAGAAGCGATGGCACTCTCTGCGCTGCATGGGAATGTCGGCTTGGCTTTTGTCGTTGTAGTCCACCTGCTTGTCGGTGGACACGCGGTATAGGCAATCGACCCGATTACCTGTCATCATTCTGTTTTCTATCATATTGATCCGTCCTTTCATTTGTCGATGGGTCAATAAAAGAACGCAATCAATACGCGGGGAATATGAAGTTTTCAAGGTACATAGTATCTTCTACCATTATTATTATACCTCTGGATGTCAGGGATCACAAGGATGTCCCGAGATTGAAGTTTAGTAGTTTTCCCCGCAAATGAGGATATAAGAATTTGCTTTACATGGTGTACGGCTGCCGCATTATGGTTTTCCGCAAAGGTTGCGGTTACTTCAAAACCATTAACTGAAAGAACAGTCGTAGGCTTCGACATATATGACCTCCTTTTCCCATAAAACTTATCACATCTGTTTCCCGATGTCCGTGGGGAAACGTGAAAGGACGGCACAAAAGCGCCGTCCTTTGACCTTGCCCCACCTCTGGCCACGATGACCAGAAGCAGCGGGACAGTTGTTTTCCATTTCAATCCACAAGATAGGGAGCCGCCGCGCCGGAATGGTTTGGGCTGTCATAAGACAGAAAGACCCGGCTGGACGGCTCCCTGTATAATCGTTGTGTGCCGTATTTGCCACGCATCCCCGGCACGGGGAGTATTCCAGACCGCCGATGGCTTCGGCTGCATAGCCCCACAGCACCGCTGCCCGTGGAGGGCTGGCGCATACCGCAGGGACTCCCCCTCAAGTCTATGGGAGGGCGTGAGCAAGTTTCATTATCCTCCGCGCTGTCCTCGCGCCCGGTTTGCCAGCACCGGGTCAAAGGCTGCGTTGATCGCTCGGCCAGCTTGTCCATCATCTCCTGAGCTGGCTGTCGTGGCGGCGCACCTTACGTCGCTATCACGCGGATTTTGTATCGGGAATACTGTCTATTCAGTTTTCAAGGCGAGGAAGAAAACTCCTCTCACCTATCAGGAGGTTTCGGGGGCAAATGTACTCCCTCTTACAGAGATTTTTTCAAAATATTTTTCATAGCGGCCAGCCCGCGCTCAATGGAGCAGCAGATGCGGCTCCGGCCAACGCCCTCGGCTGCCGCGATCTCGGCCTTGCTCATGCCGAGAAGATAGTGCTGGTACACACGCCGGGCCTGCGTAGGCGGGAGCTGGGCCAGCGCGTCATAGAGGGCAAAGGTGGTTTCCCGTGCCTCAATGTACTCGTCCGGGGTCATGGGCTGGCGGAGCACGTCGGCCTCAAAGCCGGGATCGGTGTCCAGCGAGCACTCGCCATTTCTGCGCTTCTGTCGCTTGTAGCTGTCGCACAGGCGGCCTCCCATAGAGAGGGTGGCGGCGATCTCGTCCGAAACTTCCAGCATCACATTTTCGGTCATATAGGGGTAATACCGTTTCAGATTGATAGTCGTCATAATTGTCCTCCATTTCAAAAGGTGGTTGGTGAGTGCGGATTGAAATGGAGAACAGGCGGCCCCCGGCACCTTGGAGCCTCTGGCCACCGTGACCAGAAGCAGGGGCATACAAAAACGCCCACACAGCATGACGCTATGCGGGCGTAAGCTAATATTTTTTTGTTACATGATTTCTGGTTCCATATCCATGCCCGGACTGCTCCGATGGGGGGGCGTTTTTTTGCTGGCGCAGATTATGGACACTATAGAGCAGTAAAACGGACACAGCGATACCTCCTCAGATTGTCTTTCAAAACCGCCGCTCTACCATAAAATATGATTTGATATGGTCATTCCATTGACAACCCTTAACGTCTCTCCACAATAAATCGCGACGGATGGAGAATTTTCAAAGGCAAAAAAGCCGGATTACTTAGCCCTCATATATAGTACTAGTCCATTTTGAATTTTCAAATTTAATAATGGCATATATTGTTTTATTTGAACTTATTATATTAACTTTTAAGCCTTGCAAAGCACGCCCTTGAACATCAACAATTCCACCGCCACTTGTGAAAGCACTTAGGTATTTCACTGAATTTGCACTTTCATTATACTGTGGATTAGGAATTCTATATACTGAATTGACAAAGAGACAAGCGTCTAACGGTGTATCTACATCGCTATAACCGTCAAGAAGAGTTAATACTTCTTTCAGGTATGGACTACCTGTAGATGAATCGTTTTCTACTGATAATACATGAACGTTGGTTGAGCCATAGTTACTTGGCGCATGAGTTTGAAAGACAACGCATTGTCTGTTTTCATTGGTTAGATAACCACTTGATAAGTCATACGATGCAATCTTACCATCAAATTTGACTGATACCGTTTGCCCAGTGGACAAAGTTACTTGAAGTATCGTAAATGAAATATCATCATTTAATGTATAATAGGCTGCTTTTATTAAGTCACCACCATTTCCGGTAAGATTAACATTTTTTATTTCTTCCTCAAGCGTTTTTGTGAAATCCAAATCATTTTCTTTAAAAGACTGAGATGCGCTATTTTGATTACTCTGATTGCATCCTGAAAGTAAGAAGAGAGATAGTATACTCAAAAGCAATATTCGTTTCATAGAAGCCCACGCCCCTTTTACCAAAGAGAATGTTTTATGCTATGAATTAGTTCCTGTAAATATGATACACAGCTGTCCTTCAAATGCTCTACACAGTTCTCTCCGAACTGCAAATCGTCGGAGAGAACTGTGTATGAAAATATGCACCAAACTTATTATTTGGTTTGAGGTGTTACTTCTTCTTAAAGTTGGTATTGCAGAAGCCATTCACATAACCGCTATCAAGCGATTTTGCGTAGGTGTAGCAATCAGTACAGACATATTTAGACATATACGAAAGGAACGATACTCTCCCCACTTGATATAGTTGTGTATCAATCGCTTTCATCTTTGACGCAGTTGTATCAACTTTCCCAGTAGAGGGATTTACATAGTATGCCTTATTGACTGTAAAAGCTGTTCCCGCGACCAACTTTTTAGCCAAATCGACAGCGTTTTTCCATGCAGTGGATACGCCATCTGATTTAGATGAATCTCCTCTGATGGGTGCATATGCCTGGGCATTCACAGCACTATCGTATTGATTAGCGCAACCAATTACCCGTGCCCACTTAGAGGCGCTACCGGGTGCCATCAAGTCAGAGTGAGTTGTTCTGTTTTTTATAACTTTGGCGACAGCCGGTTGTGCGGTTACATCTCGTTCCTCAACCCAAATTACTCGAGAAAGGAGGTCCTTATCATCTACGTTTCCACCGGTAATATAGTCTCGCCCCCACTGCTGGGCGGTAATCGGTTTCCCGTAAGTTTTAAAGTAATCGCTCACACGGGCTTTCTCGAGCTGCTTTAGAGTTTTTGCACCGGCACTTCCATCCACTCCAAGATTACATTCCGTTTGGAAATCTTCAACGGCCTTCTTGCATTTTGGCCCAAATTTGCCATCGTCATCAATATCATATCCAATCAAGATTAAGTACTGTTGCATGGTCTTGACACCTGCCGAAAAAACGGGCGAAGTTTCTTGTTTATAGCCGAGCTTTCCGGTCGTATCATTCAAAATTTGCTGATAGGTATAGTCCTTGTTTGCCATAAAGCATACATTCCTCTCTTTTGTTAAATATGACAGCCATGAGCAAAACTCCAAAAGAGTAGTAATTGCAATGGCTCCCGGCCATGGCTGAAGCCGAAAATCACTCATATGGCATAGAAAGCGGAACCCCTTTTTGGTAAAATTGACTTGAGAGAAAACCAACCAGAAAGGGGCTGGCCGCTATCTACCGACAGGAAATCATTCAGGATGTCACGCTGTTTACATCCCAAAGCGCCGCCATGTTCTACAACAAGCTTTTCAGCAGCTTGGACTTCACGCTGCCCAGAGCGGCAACCGGGCGGCGTGGCTTCCCGAAAGAAGCCATGGTCTGTGCGTTTATCGTTATGAAATGCGAGGGTTTCACGCAGATCACAGATCTGATGGATTACCTGAACAACAACCGCATCATCGCCCATTACTGCGGCTTTAACATCATGGAGCCGCTGCCGTCCTATTGGACGTATGACCGCTGCCTGCGGCAGTTGAACAACGGTGCGTTGAAGTCGATCATGGCCAATCTGGTGCGGAAGCTGTATGAGCTGGGCGTGGTGGATGCGTCTTTCGTTGGTCTGGATTCCACACCCGTCATGGCGAACACGAAGCAGAACAACCCGAAGTCCTTTACGAAAAGCAAGTTCTCCAAGGAAAACCACCCCAAAAGTGACCCGGACTGCGCCCTCGGCGTCCACTCAGCCTCCAACCAGCACAATGAGCGCCGGTATGAGTTCTACTGGGGCTACAAAAGTCATGTGCTGGTGGACTGCATCTCCGGCCTGCCGCTCTACGAGCTGACCACACCGGGCAATGTCGCCGATCCCTCCGTCGCCGCTGAGATCCTCGCGGCCGCGGATCAGACGATCTCTTTGAAGGAATGCGCCTTCCTTGCCGACAAGGGCTACGATGTGAAAAGCATCTACAATACCGTAAAAACGGTCTATGAGGGCGAGGCATTTATCCCTCTCAATCCACGCGGTACGAAAGATTTAAAGGCACTTCCTGCCGGTAATCCAATCTGCGAGGCCGGGTTCGCCATGCACAAGGACGGCAAAACCACCGACAATGGGCGTACCCGCCAGAAATACTGCTGCCCGTTCCGCCAGTCCAAGACCAGCGTTTGCCCCTGCAACCACAAAAACTGGAACAACGGCAAGAAAAACCGGGGCTGCACGAAATATAAAACCGTTCCCGATGACTACAGACTTTCCATTGACCGTAGCTGCCTCTGTTTCAAGAGAACATACGCCTTGCGTACAGAGTGCGAGCGTTACAATTCTCGCTTCAAATCCACAGGTCAGGAACGGCTGTGGGTGCGCAATGGAAACAGCGCGGCAAACCTCAATACGCTGGCCCACATCTCTGCCCTGACTGTTGCGCTGGCCGCTGTTCTGCACGGCTCTCACACCTACCGTTCTGCCAAACAGCTTCGGCGTTCCGCCTGACCTGCCTGTTCCATACCTTTTGCAGGTGCGGGGTTTACCGCGCTATGGTTTTTGCGCCCTTGAGATGCCCTAAACTCTTTTGATTCCCATTTGCCTTGTTTGTGGGCTGCTCCTTCTGCCTGTTTTGCTCATCGCTTCCATCAATATTATATAAATCGTTGGGTGCCGTATAGGGCTAGGATAATATTTTATGAGGATTTATAACGAAGAAACTTGTAGAAAACATTATTGTGATAGTAGAGGGATATCATCCCGTTGCCAATCAATGTCCCGCCAAGGCGCGGTCTTGAATGACTCAAAACCGCCACAGATTAGCGTACGAACATAATTGCTTATTGTGTAACAGTTTGCTTGATTGAGTCTGTCCCATCCGAAAGGAACGATAAAATCTTGTTTTTTATAACCTGATACTCAATTGGCCGGAAGTAACTCATCTTCCATAATCAAATACTTTTGGTATCCAAATTCACCAGGTTCTTCCACAGTAAAAGTTCCATCATTTGCGTCGTATTCTGGGTATGGCAAATTGTCAAATCCAGCTACTTCGGCATAGGTTCCGCCAGGACTATGAACAAAACATGCGGAATGGTACACGTGCCCAAACAAACCTAAATCAAGAATAAAATCATCATATCCGTCTGCATTTACATCTACGATGGATAATCCGCATTTAATTGACCCTGGGTCCATACCCAGCGGGGGAATATAGGATATTGTCTGAAGATTTTCATGAGATACAAGATCATAAAGATTTATGACAATTTTGTACTGTTGCTCGTAGTCTTCAGGAGTTATGGGCCGATGGTAAATCATAGAAATATCATAAATTCTCTGCCCATTTTCTGTTCTACAATGTCCATAATATCGGAGCACAATAGCTTCTTTAACTTCAGTATTATCACTTGTTCCGGGATAGTATAACGGCAAATCTATTTCTTGCGCATTTGTTTTTACAACTCCCTTCTGTTGCGGTTCATTTGTTCTATCCCGATATCCGCTAAGAATTCCGCCCAATGTGGACATTGTCATTAATGTAAATAGTGTCAACCCAAGAAGATCAACTTTCTTCATTACAGCAATACCTTACAAATAGTCTCATAGTACGCCTTTCGGCGTTTAGTCCAGTCTGTTTCATCTCCAAACACAAGCCATGTCACCTTTTTCCCAATCGTATCACTGTCACTGTTCCAATTAACACTGGAGTCAATCTTCTTTTTTTCCTTCCAGAACCAACCTGCGCTTTTATCCGGATAAGCAATCGCTACATGCTGCATCGCATATTTGGGTGGATCATAAATTCGAGCATCTCCCATCAGCTTTCCAAATTCCTCATAGGCATAGTCGTGTGTGAGATGTAAAAAGCCAGCACCCCCAAATGGAGAATAACTTCTTAACGCACTTCCGTTATAAACGCCGTCACCAGCTTTATACCCTCCTTCAATAATACCATAACCATTAGCTGTTTCAGCGCGAACCTGCGCCAGAAAATGACGCGCTTTTACCTTAGTGTTAATTCCATAGTTATTCATTGCTGCATTTAACTTTGTTACAAACGTTGGGAGTAATAAAGTGCAGCTAAAACCACAGCGTGCCAGCATTCCTGCTGTAAGAGAAACCTTTCCATTTGAGAACCAGTTCGCTGCGCTCGGATTCAGTAACGCAGCATATGTTCCCTGTCCAACGGTATAATCTTTCGACAGACCATATTGGCTTTGAAAATTTCCCACAGCTGTTCTAACGGTAGAGTCAAATGTACTTTTGCTCGCCGTCAAAAAACCTAAATTTTTAAGTTTTGTTGTTATTGTTGTAATCGCTGCACCTGTATCATTAAGTTTCGCATAGTCCAAACCTTTTGAAATATAACTCACGCTGGGTGTAGTCTTATGCCCGGCATAAAGGACTCCAGTCGATTTTTCAATATGAGTAAGGGTCGCTTTGTTCATTCTCCCTGTGACGGAAATACCATTCTCTTTTTGATACCCGCGAGTAGCAGCAACAGAATAGGATCCGAATGATCCGTCCGGGTTGTTAGGGCTTCCCCAATATCCCAATACCCGTAATGCTACCTGCACCGCTCTAATATCGTCAGAAACAGTGCTGTTATCGAGTACAAATTCTTTGGCTCCGCTACGGATTTGCGCCAATGTAATTCCCTTATTCTCGTTTGCCATACTATTTGTCCTCCTTCTATTTGTTTAGTCCGAATCATCCATGTGCAAAATCTATAAAATCCACCAAGATATATCTTGGTGGTCTGCATATGCAGACCATGACAAGCGTTCCTAAGTGATCCGGTTATCAGGAATTATGCTGTCTTACCTGTAGTTGTAATGGTCTTGCTTTCTGCTTTGCCATCAAGCCAAACTGTAACCGTAGCCTGTGCCCGATAGGTTTTACCGCTCTTTGCATCGACCGATCCGTTAATCGAAGCGTTGCGTCCATCTTCTTCGACCGTCCACGAATCCAATGTGACCCAGCGGCTCCCTTGCTGTTCCTGAATCTTCAGGACAATTTTGCATTTTTCAGCACCGCGTTTACCACCTACATTGGCGCTTGCAGCAGCTGTTCCGTTTTTAACAGAAATTGCGCATTGAGCATCGTTGATATTCGTCATCCTAAGCTCGATAACACCATCTTCTATCGAAGATATATCAGCTGCCATACACGGAGAGGAAAGCGCACATGTGCAGATAACAGCGCAGAGCAGACAGAGCAACTGCTTTGAAACCTGTTTGAACATAAGAATCACCTCCTTCCTGTTCCAATTACAGTAACGAAGAAGGAGGCAATTTGGGGACACTCAAAATTTGTTTTTTCTCAAAAGTAGGAATTATTTCGATATGGTTATTCCGTTAGCAATTTTGATAATTTCCTCTGACGGGAAATCACCAGTCAGAAGCATTAGATATGGATCATCTTCCCACATCAAAATTGAACTATCTTCTTTTATAATAAGAGAAGCGTTGTAGTCGCCAAAGGGAACTGTTGTTGTCGTACTATCTTCGGTATCCAGAATAATATCCAAGCCGGTACTGTCAGTGACTAACTGCTGGCTGAATTTTAATTGCCGGCCCTCTGAGTTTTCAAAATAGATCGTTTGGCTTTGTGGTTCGGACAAGGTCTCGCAGCGGACTTCATTTATTCCTTCTGGAAGATAGCTAAACTCAATTTCGGCCAATTCCGTGTCATCCTGCCAGGAAGAGAAGAAACTGAAGTGTGTCAAGTCGTATAACACCTCAGTAATAACCTCTATGAACTTGGCTCGATAGGCCTCAACTGTCATCAGACAAGAGAAACTAAGGGTTGCTGCAATTAAGATCGCAGCGGCTGTCTGCTGGGCAATTTGCAGAGCCTTTCTCATTGGCAGTGAGCGTCGCTGCTCCCGAATGAGCCGTCTCATCTTCCGCTCAAAGCGCCGGGAGAATTTATGCTCCGGAATTTGATTATCAGGCGGAAGTGAACTGAGCCAAAGCTTTTCCGCCTTCGGAGCGCACTTGTATAGCATTTCTTCTGTGATTTTCACATGCTACGCCTCCTCGCTCAATTGTTTTTCCAACTTTTTTCTGGCCCGTTGGATGATCTTTTTTACATTTTCTTTCGACATAGAAAGAATCATAGCAATTTCGTCCATAGAATATCCATGTGAGTATTTCAATAAGAGTACTTCGCGATATTTTCCCGGCAACAATGCAATGGCTTTAACCAGCCGGTCATTTTCCTCAATCTGATTAATCATGGACTGTTCTGGAACCCCTATGTACTCTTCCTCAAAAGGAACAACTGTTTTTACTTTTCGCTTTCGGTATAGGTCAATTGCTTTATTCTCGGTAATAGTAACGATTAAGCATCTCGTTTGGGGACTATTCGGATCGCTAATATCGTCGATTATTTCGATTATTTTTATAAACGCATCATGTACAACATCCTCGGAATCCCGCGTATCTCCCAACACACTGTTTGCCGTATAGAACATCAGATTTTTGTACCGCTCATATATGAGTTCAAATTTTAGTTTCTCCTCTGGAGAGTCGATCATAGCCAGGTAGATAAACATAGAAAGATCTCCCTTTATTTTCACCATAAAACATAATCCTGCTATTTTGTTTACTATATCCAATTGTTCATTTTGGAGTACTGAGTTTCAAAATATCGCAAACAGCTGCGGAACACTTTGATATGCTCCCAATAAGACAGACAAGGAAATCACAGCGGAGAGAGCACAGATGAGAAAGCGGAAAGAGCTTGCATCGGAAGAAAAGGTCTCGCTGGTGGAGGAATACCTTGCAGGACGGTTACGGATACGGGAGGCAGCGCGGGAGGCAAGGTTAGGCCATTCCACCATGGAAAACTGGATCAGCCGGTATCGTTCCGAGGGTGCTTCCGGGCTGTGGGAAAATGGAAACCAGGCCAAGTGTCAGTACAGTTGGGGAGTAAAGCGCAGGGTGGTGAGGGAATATCTGTCGGGCCAGGGCAGTTCTATGTCCATTGCGGAAAAGTATCAACTGTGCTCGGAAAATCGGGTATTGGACTGGGTGAAGGCGTATCATGACAGAACCTCCAGACAAGAGACGGGAGGTTCCGTCATGAGAAAAGATCACACCGTGGAAAAGCGGTTGCGGGCGGTGCCGGCCTGTTTGGATGGCGGTAAAAGTCTTTGAGAAATTGCCCTGACCCACCCTTAAGAATTATATCACATCATATTCAGTTACAGTAGATGACAAATGCTGATATTTTTAAATATAAGTAGGGATATTATTGCACTATGTAGGGACAGCCACAGGCTGTTTCCCTTTTAATAAGTCGGTGTGCCGTACCCGTAAATCTCATAATGGCCTATGGCATAGCGATTTTCCCGGTAACTATCGCCAGAGTTTCCTTCCACGGTATAGACAATCCCGCCATCCACCTTTTCCACAATGCCTACATGGTCCGCAGCTCCGTCCTGGCCTTCGTCCTCATCATCCCAACCGAAAAAGATCAGGTCGCCGGGGCGCGGCTCATAGCTGCGGTCCCGCCGCAGTTCTCTCTCCCGGAACCACTGGAGGCCGATGGAGCAGCTTGCGAACCTTGGGATGACGCCGGTGTCCAGATAGCCGCACTCGTTGGCGCACCAGGAAACAAAGCAGGCGCACCAATCCACCCGGCTCTCGAAGCCATACCAGGACCAATAGGGCCGACCGCCTACATTGCCGAGCTGGGAGAGAGCCACCGTTACGATCTCCCCATCACCTGTGCCAATGCCGTATAGTAGTAAATTCGTAGTAATTTGAGGGCCTTGTTGTCAGGAAATGCGGTGTAATGCGCTGTTTCACAGGGTTTTGCCAGTTCTCACAAAATATTTTATCCCAAATCTTTTGCTAGATCGGCGGAGAAATATCTGGGCCGATGATGGCTGGGCGCTTATGGGAGATGTACAGAGACGATGACAAATAGACGCACAAGGCGGGAACCTCTTCAATGATGGTCCCGCCTC
>ERZ791654.792-NODE-792-length-15125-cov-2.181354_pt1 | contig 15125 bp, 16 predicted proteins | sample MGYA00509960_ERZ791654 | MGnify/ENA primary metagenome ERZ791654 (study PRJEB30046, sample SAMN00715198) | human gut metagenome | study: EMG produced TPA metagenomics assembly of the A metagenome-wide association study of gut microbiota in type 2... | reverse complement strand
GTGCATCTCTACGCAAGATGCCTTCCGCGCAGCGAGGCAAGAATGCTTGAAAATAAGCGGGAGCTCTGTGCCGTTGTGGTGCCATATCGCATCCCCATTCTGATCCGCGAGTCCGAAATGTGGGAACTGGGAGAGGAGCGACCCGACTTCGTGCTTCGAAATATGGTGGGGGCCAGCATCGATGTGATTGTCACCAAGGTGGAGCGTACCGCTAACCGTGCACAGGCGTCCCGCCGTCAGGCCAGTCGCAGCCAGCGCCGCTTTTTTGCTGCCCGTGAGGATCTTCATGCTGTCGGTTCCCGTATTACCTGCAGGATGCTGGCGGTCGGCCCCCGCCGCTGCCTTGTGGACTGCTATGGCTACGACCTTGATATGACGCAGAGAGAGATCCGCTATGCGGCCATCCCGGATCTTCGCACGGAGTTCCACCCGGGCTCGGAGATCGACTGCATTGTAAAGGAGTATCACCCCCGTACCGGTGAACTGATTGTTTCCGCGAAAGAAACGGAAGTCAACCCCTTCTTTGGTGCGGAGGAGCGTCACCCTGTAGGCTCCCGCCGCTTTGCGATGATCTCCGGAAAATATGGCGGCGGCGGGTTCTGCAACCTCCCTGATGGCGTGACCTGTATGTGTAACTACTCCTATCAGCACGAGGATGCGGACTTCATGGTGGGCGAGCACGTCATGCTGATGGTGCAGCGCTACGATCAGGAAAAGCTCCAGATGTACGGCAAGATTATGAGCAAGTGCTGATCTTTCGTAAACGTCTTGGATCTTGAAAGCGACATAAATTTCCTTATAGTTTGCCCCCCGCAAAGAAACATTTATTTATCCGATAGCCGGTGCAGCAGCACCGGCTATCACTTTGAAGGGAGAACTTTATGCGAAAAAAACTATCTGTACTTTGCACGACATTCCTACTGCCCCTGCTGATGACCGTTCCAACGTTTGCGGCGGACAGTTCTTTTTCCGATGTTGCCCCGGACGCGCCCTATGGGAGGGTGCAGAAATTGCACCCTCCCATACTATTTGCCGAAACGCTAATTTCATGCCACCAGCACCGTGACCTATACCTATGATGCTCTGAATCGGGTTACCAGCGTGAAAGACCGCCGTGGCAGGTGCAAGGTTTTTGCTGGGTGCTTGTCATTTTCCTTGCTCCAATTATGCCACGGATTGGCTTCTATGGATTGAAATATAAGGCTTTTTCTATTATTCAGCGCACATTAAATAACAGAGCGACGCCATATAAGACGCCGCTCTATTATTTATAATGGATGGCTATTTTGCGATAACTTTCCAAAACTCAGGGGGATCATCAAAACCGTAAATCACGATGAGGAAAGAGTCTTTGTCTGGGAAAATCTTATAAAATTCTCCATGAATCAGTGTATCGCCTAACCGAATCTCTTCCAGAGGCTCCTTTATACTGTACATTTTAAAAATTGAGACAGAAAATCCACACAATTGATCACTATCGTTTGTAGTGATGGAATATAACGGAGCACTAAGAGAGCGTTTCTTTATAGACTTTCCTGTTTCCAAATCAAATGATTCGATATAAGGATTTTGTTGATCTTCTTCGCTTGTTTTGGCAGCAACAGAAACAAATAATGTGTCGTCTGTTAAAGAAAAACCGTGAATTTTTTCATTCTGGGGCAAGGATACTTTGGTGGTGCTTAAATCATCGAGGTCATTTCCTATATAAAATGTGACAGAAGATTTTTCACCAACCGCATAGACATAATGGTCATTTGATACCGAGAAATCATCTGATATATAGTCACAATCAGAGGCTTCAAAGGTAAGAACTGGAGCGACATCGAACTTGGAGTCAATTCTACTTATTCCAAAGGTGTTGTTCTTGTAATTGAAAAAGCTAAAAAGGAGACAGTCTTGATAGCGATGGAGTACAGGGCCTGTTGAAAACGGAGTAAACTCACCATGATATATGACTGTTTTTCCGCTACTATCGATAAATATAATTGATGAGTCCATCTGATTCGTTCCCACGCTAAAGAAAGGATACACTACGCCACCAAATGCTTGAATTGCACTTGGGCAAATGCCGAATTCCTGAATTGGATATCGGTTAATTATGGATTGTGTTTGGATATTCAATACAACGAATTCTTCAAAAAATACTGTAGTCGCCTGATCAGTTATATCATTGCTGTTTTGCTTTGAGGAGTCTGAAATAAGAATTAAGACATTACCCTCAAAGTAATCACAAACGACATAAGACTGATCCTGCTGCAGAGATAGCATGGAGGTGATATTTATTTCTTCAGCATCTGCAGAAGCACTATCTTTCTCATAGCTATTATTTGGAGGAGTGTTATCCTCCGTAACAGGCCCTTGTGTACAGCTACACAAGAACAACAACATACAGCAAATGAGTAAAAATTTCTTCATTACTATCCTCATTTCCTAATTGCCGATTTAAGCTACGCGAACATAATTGCCGGCGTTCGAGTCAATGGCATCGTACATACTAGCGCCAGAAAGCGTAAAGGTGCCATAATAGTTATCATTGTAGTGAGGATCAGTATACGTGAAATAGACCGAGGAATCCGGATATGCCATATCAATAAACGAACCATGAACGACCATAAAATGGCCAGAAGAAGAGGTGTACCGTCCGGGAACAGTTTTTACGTTGACGACAACCGCACATCCAAGTCTCAAGCTATTTGCGATGTTGTTATACAGATCTGCTTCCGTCTGGTTAGATGTTTTGATGTTGGCAACTGAATAGTTTTCCCCAGTCAAAGAGGCCAACGTAGTGGCAATCTGAGACGAAGAAGTGCCGGCAGATGTGGTACCGAGCTGATTTGCAAACCACTGCTGGTTATGAGATGTATCACCGGTAATGCCTTCATATACCATTTGAGTACTTGCTGGGCCGCAATAATATGTGTTAATTTGCTGATGAGATACAATAGGGGCATTATAGATGACTCTATCAACAACTCCCCGAGTCTCAGGAGCCGAGGAGAATTCCTCACGAAGTCTAGCATCAATTGCCTTCTGTTCGGCAATTTCCTCGGGAGTGAAGTTGATAATATCTGCGTTGACAACAGTGTCAGACGATGTGGCAAATGCAGGAACACTCAACGCAAAAGCGAGGACGAAGGTCAAACAAAGAGCGGTTAACTTTTTCATAATAATCTCCTTTCAGATTCATACACATAAGCCTTTACATATCTGCACGCAAATAGACACCAGCACTGTCGTCCAAGCACTGTACAGTAAGTTCCTGGACTTTTCGGCGGTAATACCTCCATGTGATTATTGGTGTCTTTAAAATAGGAATCTCGACTTCATCACCTTCTTTCATTTATTCCTCCAGCCATGAGCAAAACGTAAGAAACGCAGTAATTGCAATGGTTCCCAGCCATGGCTAAAGGCTGGAATCACTCAAATGATATAGAAAGCGGAGCCTCTTTTGGGTAAAATCAGCTTGTAAAGAAAACCAACCAGAAAGGGGCTGGCCGCTATCTACCATCAGGAAATCATTCAGGATGTCGTGCTGTTCACATCCCAACGAGCCGCAAACTTCTACAACAAGATCTTCAGCAGTCTGGACTTCGCGCTGCAAAATCATTCAGGCGGTCTGCCTGACAACCCACAATATTGCCTTTCTCAGGCTCAGCTTTCTGTGCGGGGACTGGTTTTTGTGCGCCTTTTTCAAGACATCCAGCGGTTTTGCCTTGTTGACCCGCTTTTCCTTCGTTACTCTTTCCGTGTTTTGCTCATCTCTAATTTGCTAATATATACGATACAGAGTGCCGATTTTGGACACCAAAACCGACAATATTTCTGTTTTATCTTGTGTTTTATATAATTTGCGGTTGTGCTGTTCTCTTTGCGCCATTTCCGCTATGATCCTCTGTTCGATATGTGAAACAATAATTGTATTTGTAAAAAACGAGCGATTTCACTAAGCCGCTGGACTTAATTTGTCAAATCTATTATAATGTTGTTGAATTACTACTTTAGGTGGTGGGTATTCGGTGATAGTATACCCCAGTAATTCCAAATGTAGAAATATCCATCTTGTCTCCTTTGCACTTTGCTTAGTTTAATTACAATATTCTCGCAAATGTTGATAATTGATAAATGGAAAGTTTTCCACGACAACGGAAAAAACCTCGTCCAGGATGAGAGCACGAAAGGAACCTTTTTCCGGTCTGTCTGACTATTATTGTTTGGAACCTTATTTCGGAGGAGCAACGGCGTCACTCTTTTATTGAGCGATTAGATATCGCCCACCGCAGACAGAATGTTATACCACTTTTCCGCACAACGCTTTCGCTCCGACACCATACCGGTGGTAATCTCCGGCCGCTCATAGCACCGCAAGAAATACTCCGCCAGAGTAGCGACGGTCTTTGTGCTCTTAGTGTACTCAGAGAAGGTCATCGCAGGGCTGTGAGAACTTGAGGTCCACTGCGTATAGGTACCATCCACCTCGGCCTGAATGCGTTTCAGCTGAACGTCAATGTCAGTCTTGCTTTCGCTAGTTCCTAGCGCATTGATGAAATTGCTGGCAGGAGTCCACTGCACCAAACCGAAGCCCCTACTGGTGTCATTCAGCACCTCCCACTTGCCAGGAGTAATGCCGCTTTCAGCCTCCATGTTACCCAGCGTAGCACAGATGGCATTGACGCTCCAACGCTTGCTGGAGGAAAGAGAGCGCAGATAGTCGAAGATGTACCGCGCATTTACCAGACGCTCATTCTGCTTATACGACTGATTGCCGGAATAGATAGAAGACTTATCCGGAATTGTGGTGGAAACTTCAGTAGTGTTGTTCTGGGTCACCCACCCCGTCGCTTCGGTGGCCATGAGGTACTGATCATTGGAGCCCTTATAGTAATAGGTGACCTTGATCCAGGTGTAGGTGGTTCCGTTCAAAGCCTTTTTGACAGGCGCATTCGCGGTGTCATAGATCATCAGGGTACCTTGAAGCAGAGAACGGACTTTGTTACCGGCAGCGGCATCTCGCACATTCACACCGCTGCTAGTATTGACGTATCGCACAGTTTTTGCCATAAAAAAGTCTCCTTTAATTTCTGTTTAGATTTGCAAATCTAAACAATAAAAAGCTTTTTCCGGCAAAAAAGTAAACCCAACATTAAAAATATTTTGACACCTTTATGGGAGGATAGCCTGCGTCTAAATCGGCAGCGACCCTGTTCTACATTAAGCTCTCTGTGATGGAGCGGAAGGATTTCCCGTTCTGCGCGAAGAAGCTACTATCCTCGTGATCAATTCCCTGTGAATTTGCATATAAGGCGGTACACCCAAATTGATGTACCGCCTTTATTGTAAATATCCATGTGCAATTGATATAAACTATTACGATAACTTTTATAGTCTGACTTCTCGGTTTAGTTCAGAAAAAGTGTCAATCGTAAAAATGGTCCTCAAAGTAGAGAGAAATTAAATCATAAGTACGCATTTTTGTCATGTCAGTGACTAAAAAGATTGGAGTGTTTAAGGCCATCTGTTCACGCATATCAAGCCATTGCTGCTGTTCAGCCTCAAGTACATCCTTAGCTGATCCAGTGAGCTTGTCTTGACATAGAGTGTAGATTGTTGCCATTGCTTGATCCCATCCATCATAGGAATTTTGAAAAATGGCATTATACTCATCTTCAGTATTGTCTCCATGGGTTGAATAGTCGTTATACAACAAATCAGATAAGGAATCTAGGTAATCCTGCATTGGAGTAGAATGGTACTCATATGATATCGCCGCTTCCCGTGCCTCAAAATAATGCGGCAGCCATTCTTTTACCGCGCTTTCTGTATATTCATACCAATCTACATCAGGTAATTTTTCATATTCGTCCCACAGCTGATTAAATGTAACTTCGTCTATTTCCGTACCATTTAAGTAGTAACTTACCGTTTCCTGTTCAACTGAAGAAAACTTTACATCGGTATCAAACAATTCACCTAGAAAACGCATCTTCCCAACGGAAGTGTTACTGGCGCCACTAGACGTCGAATAAGAGCCATCTTTTTTGAGGCCCGTAAGCCCTCTATAATTAACATCGTAACCATAAATATCGCCATCTTTATAGCGTAAGACTATAAATCCCATGTAGTCACCCCGCTGATAAACAACTTCAGGCAACTCATCTCCATCCATATCTACAACAGCAAACTTTGAAAGGGACATCGTACTTTGATCTTCCCCTGCAATCTCAGAGAGGTATACATCGCTTTGATAGATGGGATTGCTGTTAGAATTAGTGTAAAAAAACTGCCTTTGATTAAGTAGTACATTTTCAAAGGCTTCGTTTGGCAAAAGCGATGTTTCTAAATCATCAGTTGGTATAGTGTTCGCATCGTCACTTCCGGTAGAAAATTTACTAGTAGCTGGCTCAATCGTTTCTGTGGAGCATGCGGCCATTGTTAGTGTAAGTATGAGCAATACTACACCCATACAAGCTCTTTTTAGCATTTGTTTCATCTGCTACACTCCTTTATTCTTCTTGTTTGCATCTATCGTATCAATCTATCGGTTTCAATGATTGGTAAAAGCAACAAAGTCATGTCTGAGCCAGCACTGAAAGGTTGCACGCAATATGACATCTCAGCGGGCATTCACCTTAATTATACGATGAACGCAGGTGAATTTGGACAGGCCCTCAACAATTTTTTCTGCGCTGTCCTCTCTGCATGAGCATTCTCCTATAAAATGTGGAATTAATTTGCAGTATCTGCTATTATAACAGAGAAATCGACTTGAGGGCGGTGAATAGTTCTATGATAGTGTATCTGCAAATGATTGAGACGGACGAGGACAAGTCCAAGTTCGAAGAAATATATCAGGAATATAGGAACCTAATGTACTATGTGGCTTACAAACGAATGCAGCATGAACAAGATGCTGAGGATGTAGTCCACCATGTATTTGTTAAGATTGCTGAAAATATTAAAAACATTGAGCCTGTGAGTCCAAAAACCAAGCAGCTTATCGTAACTATGGTTGACAACAGGGTGACGGATGTATTCCGTGTCAGAGGCAAGCATCCTGTTGTGATGTACGATGACGAGTTGAAAAACAGTCCTGTCACAGAAAATGAACGTGAGGATTTGCTGACGGAGTGTATTTTAAAGCTGCCTGAGCAGCAGCGCATGGTGATTTGGATGAAGTATAAGCAAGGCTACTCCCTACGAGAAATTGCGAAGGCACTCGACATATCATTAGTGTGGGCACAAAAAATCGATCAGCGTGCGAAGAAAAAGCTAGAGGAACTTTATTTGGAAGGTGGTGGTATTTTATGATTACGGAAGAAATGCTGTGTGCAGCTGCCGCCAGATCCTGTGAAATTTATGTGTCCTATCTTGAACGTGGATATACTCCTGAGAACCAACATGAATTCTCTCTACAATTTGAAAAGAAGATAAAAAAACTAAAGCGGAAAGCGGATCATCCTGTTTTTTATCACGCCACGAAGCGCATAGCATCAATTGTGCTTGCAATCCTCATTACAGGAGGTGTATGGATTGCTGTTGACGCGGAGGCAAGAGCAGCTTTCGTTGGCTGGGTAAAGGAAGTCTATGAAGAGTTCTTTGTTTATCGGTTTAATGATGAGACTGATATTCAGAATGAACCCTATGAGTACGAATTCACATGGTTGCCAAATGGATATGTGAAGTTGTACGAGAAAGATACGGGGTCTCGGATAACTAGGCTTTATAAAAATGAAGCGGGGCAAATGCTCCAATTTAATTACGTTTATGATCCCAATGAGACAGACATTTATGTAATTGCGCCGACGGCTACGGTTGATGATGCTGTTGTCAATGGATATGCAGCAGATTTTATAATCTCTGGAGATGAGAGAGCTGCCAATGTTCTTATGTGGATAGATTCGAACAACTGTGCTTTCTATATCTCTGCATATTTGGAAAAAGAAGACTTGGTGAACCTTGCTGAAAGTCTTTATGAAAAATGATTTGAAACATTTTTGAGTTGAGAGTCCAAAATCGCCTCCTTTCATCGTATTGGTGTACGAGATAGAAAGGAGGTGATTTTATGAAGAAACGCATTCTTGCTATGGTGAGTGTTCTAATCCTCATGCTCACTATTCCTGCGTATGCTGTACAGAGTCGGGCACCTGCCGTACTTCCGAGCTTGTCCTTTTCTGGAACGAAAGCTACTTGTGAGGTGTTAGTTACTGCCGACAATTATATGGATGATATTTATCTAGAAATTGAACTGTGGCGTGGTAGTGTAAAAATTGAAGACTGGACAGTTAGCGGAGAAGGATTCATCGATTTTAGTAAAACTGCAAGCGTGGCAAAAGGTAACACCTATACGCTTAAAGTGTATGCTGAGATCAACAATGTAGAGATAACTCCTGTGAGCCTTACAAAGACGTATAGGTAACGAAAGAAAATGTGACTTGCATATGCAAGTCACACGGGGGATACCCCGTGTGACTAATGGCTGTTCTGTGACATAAAGATTGCGAATAGGCGGTGATACGTTGAAGTCCAAAAGACTTTTTGGTATAGTTTCCACCTTGATAATAGGACTGCTATGTTGCACTTTGTTGTCAGGGAGAAACTCTAAAATATAAAAAATCCCTTGACATGTTTACTTTCTAACTGAAGACAACTCCTTTCCAAAAAAGGAGTTGCTTCAGTTGGGAAAATTGGAGGATTTAATCAAGAAGGCAAAGAACTATGATGACGTTGCAATGCTTGAAATCGTAGATATGTTTCAACCTGTTGTGCGTAAGTACTCCAGAATGATGAATCATGATGAGGACATCGCTTCGGAGCTTGTACTTGCACTCATAGAGTTGGTACATAACATTCGATTGGACAAGCTGGATGCCCCGAACGATTATGTGCTAATAAGCTATATCGGTAGATCCCTGTACCACAAATACATTTACGTATCCCAGAAAAGATGTGCGGTTGTCAATTGTGAGGCATCATACGAAGATGATGCTGAACTCGAACGGGCCAGCTATGACCCTACCATACCGAAGTTTTCCAACGACATTGAAATGATGGATTTCTTGAGAAGAGAATTGACAAACAAAGAATGGTTCTGCGTCCAGTTAATCGTACTACAAGGACATACAGCGACGGAGGTGTCAGAGAAATTGGGAATTACAAAGCAGGCAGTAAATCAATGCAAGAATCGGGCGCTGAAAAAGCTTAGAAATCGCCTTTAGCATAACATCGTAGGTCGAGTAATAGAGAAGAGGCAACAACTAAGGGCTCTTCAAAAAAGGCTAAAAGACTCTACCCTGTTTTGCGTCGGAGCTATCGTTATGCCCAAAGTCCGAGTGGTAAAAAACGGCACCAGCTAAGAGCTGCTCAATGGTAATGGCTCAGACTAATTCCACAATATAAAAGCCAAATTGCCAATTTGTTATCGGTTCCTCGACCGCTGCGTTATCCAACGGATAATCGTATCGACTTCACGGTGACGGCGCACTACTTTTACCCCTATCCGCGCTGGGACGAGACTTATGACGAGCGCGACAAGCGGCTGGAAACAAGCTATGAGTACACGCGCACCTATATAGACTCGTGGAGCAGCGAAGGAACATACAGAGCGATTGCCTCTGGACAACACAGCGTAACCCGAGGGAAGAGCTATACACTGAAACTGAACTATAGCGTCAATGGCGTTGCCCAGCCTGAGCAAAGCGTAACAAAAAAGTGCCAATAGCAACAGAAGCGCACTAAAAACTCAGGCGCAAGACGTCAAGTTAAGGGCTATCATCCTTGCAATTACATCAAATTACTATCGATTTGCAAGCAAAGCAAGAAAAGTTTATTAACACGGAGACTGGAAATGAAAGATTATTTGAAAACGCTAAAGCAAGAGAAACCCAACTGTTTCTTTATAGGAATTGCAGTGTTGCTAACACTTACGTTATGCTTGAGCTCGTGTTCGAAAAATCAGAAAACACAGCATCAAACATATACGTCAGATGCTGCAAAGGCTCAGCTAACCTTCCCTGAGAACTCATCAGCAATCCTTTATGTGAATCAACGCCTAGACTTTTCCGCAGAGTTGCCTCTCGACTGGATAGGGCAAGTTGAAATCAAAGAGGAATACGGCCTTCATCACCAAAATGGCGGGAATTGCATTACCTTTTATCACAAACCGACCCACGACAACGGCGAGGGGGGAGTCCTTTTCTTTATCGACTGCTATCCTGGCGAATGGAGTGAAGACAACCCACCGGTCATCGCAGGCCATAGTGTTGTTGTTGCGCAAACGGAAGACTATACATATCTGCTCAGAACACCGAGCGATGTCGAATACAGTGAGTCCGATTCTGCGTTGGCAGAATCCTATCAGGTTCTTGCTGCACAGCAAGATTTTATTATTGCTCACATAAAGGTCATCAATTAATTTGATTTTTTACACAGCACAAAAGCAAGGTGAAGTGTTAAAGCCGACCTGATTTGACGAAAAAAAGCCGGGCTGTTTTGTCGGATAGCCGGAGTGTTTTGGCTGCATGGCCGAGTTGTTTTGTCATTTTATCGGCTGTTTGATGTGGCAAGCCACATTTCGTCATTTATAAAGGAACAAAACATTAGATTTTTCGTCTATTATCGTGTAAGATATAATAGAACTTGTGTCTATAACGAAAAACGAGGTGGTGTAGTATATGAAAGCACAGTCCAAAACGATAGGAATGGCTATTGGCGTTGTTTTAATAATTGCTATATTTACTGGGGTGGTGTTGAGCAGCCGGGGTCAAGCTATTTCAAGTGAAATTTCGGGAAATTCGGAGGGAGGTGCCGCATTGTCTCTCGCAAACACGGAGGATACAGAAATTATAATAAATGAACTCGCCTCGGAAATTCCCGAAACAGGCTTCTTTGCTTTGGGCCCCGACAACTACCATGAATACACAAAAGAAGAGCTTTTTGATTACTATGGGATTGAATTTGATATTTCAAGTGTTTTCCCCGACATGATTGAGGAGAACACCGGGTCTTATGGCATCTTCAAGTTCAGCGATGGAAGCGATATGCAGGGGCATAATTTCATATGGGCCAACCCTATCGGTAATGAGAAAGTAAGTATAGAAATAATCAAAGACGGAGCACCAAAGTCGGACAATACCCAAGTAACTAACGATAGTGCGCCATTGGCCTCTACAATTTCGGGAGAAAATGTAAATATATTCCGCTTTGACGGTGACGAGCAAAGTGGATATTATGCTGAGTTCGTCCACAAAAGTCTCGGGTTTACAGTCTATGGGTACAACTTCGATAAAGATGATTTTGTCAGGATTCTATCCTACTTAATTTCTTGTCAATGTGTTGCAAACTTTGCGGAATTTGTGATATAATTACTGAACAAATTATACAAGGAGGCTCGTAAAGATGAAAATCGGAAAGAAGTTCCTCTCGTTACTGATGGGAGTTGCGGTGCTTTTGGTTTCGAGTCTGCCCGCATTTGCAGCGGAGGTTGAGACAACAGACTGTGCTTCTGTCTCTTACGACTATGTTACCGAATTTGATGATGGTGGCAAAGACTATGTTTATATCATCGACGGCGTCAAGAACCATTATCTCGTTCCCCCTGATGATTTCGACCCCTTAACCGCAACGGACGAAGAATTGGACCGTTACTGTTTTCCTGACCGTCCAGAAGCAATGGCGTTATCTGATGCGGCCAACAGTGACTACTCAGATTGGTATTCTCTGATGGCCAACTATACTGGTACTCCAGAACCTGAAATCTCAGTTTCCGTTCAGCCCGTCAATCCTGAGCCGACTGCTCCTGTGACGAGAGCAACATCGGCCACTTCCTATAATTGGTCTGGTTATGTTTCCGACCTTGGCGATTCCAGCTCCAAATTTTATACACAGGCCCAAGTGGACTATACCCAGCCGACTATTAGTGCCATTGAGTCTGGGGCAGTTACCTTAAATTCTTATTGGATTGGCTTTGGTGGTTACAATGGCTCTGAGAAGCTGGTTCAGGCTGGTATAAGTAGCTATGGGAAGAGCACACACAAAGCATGGTATGAATATCTGAGCGATACTGGCGAATCTGTTTATATGCAGTATATTGACTCATTAACAGTTAGTGCTGGAGACAGTATTCATGTTTACATCACATTCCAGAAAGCTAACAACAAATTTGAATATTATATTGCAAATAACACGACTGGCAAGAGTGCCAGCGGTTATGTAGAACTTGATGCAAGCAAGCAGTTTGATGGAACTACTGTTGAATGGGTTGTTGAGAGGTGTAAATCTGGTGGTTCGTTGACATCTCTTGGGGACTATGGGACGATGACCATGAAAAATTGCAAAGCTACCTTGAACAGTTCCAATACCTGGCTGAACTTGGGCAATCTTTCCAATCTGTACAAGGTGACTATGATTGGGTATGGAGGAAACACATTGAGTAGCCCTGGAAGTATTAGTTCCGGCACACAATTTACCTGCACCTTCAAGGATTATTCTTAAAGCGATTTTCCCATTAAATATGTGTGTAGGTATTCCCTATCTGCCACTTGGTGGGCTACTGGCCTGCCAAGTGGCTTTTTTAGCGGAATAGCGATTGAGAGCAGAATCTCATATTACAATGAATTGCGGTTGCGGCGCATTTTCATCGTTTGAGATCCTGCTCTCATGTCCTTTAGACCAAAGACATGATTAGTGTAGCACGATTTGAAAAGGCTCGCAATGGGGAGATAACAAGAATCTATGCCAAGAGGAAGTTGTGTGCCCCGTCTGTGGTGGGGCCTTAAAAGTCCATGGAACCTGCATTCGAAAGGTTCGACAAGGGGACCATACGCACCAATACCATCTGAGGGTGATGGAGTGCCGCTGTTGCGGAAAGACTCACCGGGAACTGCCGGATGGGATTATTCCTTACAAGCGGCACGGACTGAACTCCCTTTGTGAGATTGCTGAGGCCACAGAAACCCAGCACACTTGTGAGACCTCGACTTGGCTGCGCATCCGCTTCTGGCTTGCGTGGTTTCTTTGGTATGCCCAAAATATTATGGAAGGACTGATTGCGGCAGGACAAATTCCAGTGACATTTCACCCCGGCCATTCCCTGCGCCGACGGACGGCGAGTTTTGTCCGGCTGGTGGCAAACAGCGGAAATTGGGAACAGCATCGTTCCGCCATGACAAGGAAGTGTATCCCGTCTATACTGGTGCCATCTTAAAACACAGGAGGCGATGCCAGCAATGGAAATGAAGGACAAGAAGCTCGCCACGGAGGTTGCTGAAGAGCGTATGTCCATGATTGCACCCCTGCTGTCTCAGCATATGGACGGCGGCCAGGTTGCTCAAATCCGGCAGGAAATCTGTGAGCGCAACCAGATTTCCCAGAGAACCCTGGAACGGTATCTGAGCGCATATCTGAGTGGGGGATTTGACGCCCTGAAGCCACAGAGCAAATGCCCCGAGTATAAGTACAAAATCCCACAGGAGTTGCTTGACGAAGCCATCCAGCTCCGCAGGGAACTCCCCAGCCGAAGTATCCCGACCATTATTAAAATCCTGGAGCTGGAGGGAAAAGCGGAACCTGGATTTCCTAAAGAGAACCACCTTGCAGGATGCCATGAGCAGAGCCGGATATTCTGCGGCCATGATGAGCCTCTACAATGACAAGGGTTATGCCTCCCAACGCTTCCAGCGTGTCCACCGGCATGATTTGTGGCAAGGCGATATTAAGTATGGCCTTACCCTCAATCTGGGAGGAAAGCCTACGCAAACTTACTTTTCCTGCCTGATTGACGATGCCACCCGGTACATCCTGCATGGTGAGTTCTACGGGAGCATGGAGCAGAGCATTGTGGAGGACACGCTGCAAAAGGCCATGACCAAATTTGGATTTCCCAGGCGGCTCTACTTTGACAATGGCACCCAATACCGTACCCATTGGATGAAGCGAGCCTGCGGACTTCTTGGCATTCGGTTACTATATGCAAAGCCCAGAAACCCGCAGGGCAAGGGCAAGCAAGAGCGTTTCAACCAGACTTTGGACGCTTTCTTGGCTGAGGTCGCTCTACATCCCCCGGAGAGCTTGCAGGAGCTGAATATGCAGTTTAACGCATGGCTCAGTGAGTGTTACCATTCCAAGATTCACAGCACCCTGGGGACGACCCCGGAAATTGCCTTTAAGTCCGACTCCATGCCACCCCGATTTGTGGACAAGGCGCTCATGACAAGGGCCTTCCTCCGCTGTGAAACCCGCAAAGCAGTCAAGAGCGGCGTGATTAGCTTTGGCGGGAAGCGATATGATTTAGGGGTAGTCTTTGCCGGGCAACAGGTGGATGTGGTCTATGACCCGGCCTGTACGGATGTTCTCACGATTGAGAGCCAGACCTGTTCGCCATTCCAGGTACGCCAGATTGTGGTTAGTGAGCATGTGGCCCCCAGGCCGACGAGGAAAGAAGTTGACCGTATCCCCGTTGACCATTCCCGGCTTCTGGATGCGCTCTCTGAGCAGCACCAGGAGAAGCAGCGCAGGAGGGCTATTTCTTATACTTCCGAAATTAAGAAAGGGTGAGCTGCGTGTACGAAGAATTTTTTGAAATGGAAAAGACCCCGTTTACCCGAGGTATCCCAGTGGACGACCTCTACATGGACCAGGACACCGAGGAGGTCCACAACCGCCTTCTCTACGCAGCCAGCCGCCAGCTTTTTGCTCTTGTGATTGGAGACCCCGGTACAGGCAAAACGACCTCCCTGCGGCGTTTGAAAAGCGTTCTGGATGGGCAGGACTACTCTGTCCTGTATCTCTCTGAATCCAAACTCACGCCACGGCATTTCTACAATGGGCTACTGGAACAACTGGGATGTGAAACGAGGTTCTACCGGGGCGATGCCCAAAATCTGCTGCACCACCAGATTGAAATTATGCGGGGCGTGGAGCACCGAAAGCTGGTGGTGATTGTGGATGAAGGCCATCTTCTCTCCAAAGAGATGTTGGAAGAAATCCGTTTTCTGCTCAACTACCGAATGGACTCTGAAAATCCCCTTGCGTTGATTCTGGCCGGACAAACTGAACTCTGGGAAAAGCTGAAGCTGCACGCATACCGGGCCATTCTCCACCGGGTTGACATCCAGTGTTTCCTGGCCCCGTAT
>ERZ791654.758-NODE-758-length-15604-cov-2.471735_pt1 | contig 15604 bp, 10 predicted proteins | sample MGYA00509960_ERZ791654 | MGnify/ENA primary metagenome ERZ791654 (study PRJEB30046, sample SAMN00715198) | human gut metagenome | study: EMG produced TPA metagenomics assembly of the A metagenome-wide association study of gut microbiota in type 2... | reverse complement strand
GGCCCACCTTGGGTGTGGTGGGGAGAGGGGGGAGAAGCTGAAAAACAATAGTCCCGAAGAGAGGGGTTGATAATGCCCTCTTTCGTAAGACATGAAATATCGAGACCCTATCCTCGGTCGCCAACCAAAAAGAACAATTGCAACCTTATACCATCAGGGAATTTCAATACCCCATATTTGATTAGGTTCTATTCTCTTGAAATAGACAACCTTCTTTTTATTCATAGACGACAAGACCAACCGACCGTCCATATTCGTCCCTCGATAATAATTTAATGTAAATTCGGCAGGAGTATATACTCTCGAATCTTTATCGGGAACATATTCAAAACGTTGCTCCGACTCCAACCACATAGAATCTGTGACCAAATGTGTATCCCAAATCAATATCTTATTGACCGTTTTTGAATGAGGAGGAACTGTATCAAGCCTCCCGGAGCCACACAAAGTCCTATAATCGACAACCGCATAAGCATCCGTTTTATTCATCGTCACAATATCGACAGAATAAATACCCGACTTGTCATATTCTTCCTCACAACCGAACAAGAAAAGAACAAAAGCAATAGCCGAATAAATAAAAGGCTTTTTCATTTCAACGTTGTTTTTCGATAGGTTAATCATATAAAATACAATCGATTTTTGCCTCCCTATTCCCCTCCGGCAGACGTTTAAAACTAAAAAAGCGTAGGGAACTTACCTGTTTATCTTACAAGAGGTACGACCAAGTAACCACGCAGAAATAAACAGCTCCCCCCACGCCGACCGATATATACCTGCACTCCCGTGCGCATATATGGCAAGCATGAGCGTTTGCACTGCTTATCCTTCTGCTAAAAATTGGTCGTTTTCTTGTAAAGGATAAAACAAAACGCTTCAAAAAAATATGTCTGTCGAACAGACCAAACAGCCGAACGACTTGGCGAAGATAGTGTAAAGGGAAATTAAAAACAAGTTTTATATTGTGTTTTTATCTCCTAATTACATAAAGCCTATATGTATACGATACAGAGAAAATGCCACGGAACTAACCATACTTGAATGCTGACTATTGAACTCGATTACAAGAACAGTAAGGAAAAGTTAATAAAGTCATTTAATAAAAAAATCCCCGGAAAGAAATTCTTTCCGGGGATATATACTTGGAGAGTGTTTCAAAAATTTAATTTCTCTCTACTGCCAAGAAGGCTCTATTTCAATCAAAAACGATTAAATACCCAACTCTTTTTTAATCGCTTCGATTTTAGCATCGGCCGCTGCATTGGCTGCATCGTAATCGGCATAGTTATCCATCTTGATACCACGCACTTCGATATAGAATTTGATTTTAGGTTCTGTACCGGAAGGACGAATAGAGACTTTGGAACCATCTGCCGAAAAATATTGCAAGACATTGGAAGTTACAGGCATATCGAGTTTCGATTTCGTACCATTCACCACATCGGTAGCTTCAAGCGATGCATAATCTTTTATAAGAATCACAGGAGAACCACCGAGTTCTTTCATAGGATTCTCACGGAAATTCTTCATCATGGCGACTATCTCCTCGGCTCCCGATTTCCCTTTACGAACGACCGAGATACCCTTTTCTTTGGAATATCCATATTTAATATAGATATCCTGCAACATTTGGTACATAGTCATACCTTTGTCTTTCGCCCAAGCGGCGATTTCAGCCATTAAAGAAATAGACGATACAGAGTCTTTGTCGCGAACGAAATCTTCGGGCAAAAATCCGTAGCTTTCTTCTCCGCCACCTATATAGCGGGCTTTGCCTTCGTTCTCACGAATAACAGAAGCAATCCATTTGAAGCCTGTATAGCAATCGTACATTTTGAATCCGTTCTGCTCGGCGATCGTCTTGATAGTCTCGGTCGTCACAATAGTCTTAACGATATATTCGTTACCTTTCAGCAGCCCTAATTCTTTATTACGGGTCATCAGGTAATTGAGGAATATCATCACAATCTGATTACCATTCACCAAAACGAATTCACCTTTATCGTTACGCACAGCGATACCGATACGATCGGCATCGGGATCAGAAGCCATGACCAACTCGGCATCGGTTTCAATGGCTTTCTTAATAGCCATATCGAGAGCCGCAGGTTCTTCGGGATTGGGAGAAACGACAGTCGGAAAATCTCCACTTACAACATCTTGTTCGGGAACGTGAATGATGTTGGTGAATCCGAAGTTTTTCAACGAAGCAGGAATCAACTTCACACCCGTACCATGTATAGGCGTGTATACGATTTTCATATCGTGATGATGAGCAATGGCCTCGGGACTAAGCGATAGAGTCTTAATACGGTCGAGATACCGACGATCTATTTCCTCTCCGATAATCTCGATCAGCTCTGCATTTCCCCGGAACTTCACATCTTTCACCGAAGTGATTTTATTTACTTCGTCTATGGTATTCTTATCGTGAGGTGCTATCATCTGTGCCCCGTCGTTCCAATAAGCCTTATATCCATTGTATTCTTTGGGATTATGCGATGCCGTAAGTATCACTCCACTCTGACACCCCAACTCTCGAATGGCAAAAGAAACTTCGGGAGTAGGACGCAAAGCATCGAACAAATATACTTTAATACCATTCGCCGAAAAAACATCGGCAGCGACCTCGGCAAATTTGCGGCGGTTGTGCCGGCAATCGTGACCGATAGCAACCTTTATCTGGGGCAGGTCGGCAAAGGCCTTTTTCAAATAATTGGACAATCCCTGAGTAGCAGCTCCCACCGTATAGATATTCATACGATTCGTTCCGGCTCCCATAATTCCACGCAGACCACCCGTACCAAATTCGAGATCCTTATAAAACGCCTCTATCAAATCGGTCTTATCTTCGTTATCGAGCATGGCACGCACAGCGGCCTTTGTTTCTTCGTCATAGCCATCGCCCAACCATATTTGAGCTTTGGCGGTCACCTGTTTCAATAAATCTTCATTTCCCATATCGTAAAGAATTCAATAGTTAATTATCTTCTGTCACAAATTTAGTTATTTCAACGAGACCACCACACTATTTAAGCAAAAGTTTCTCATTAATTTAACATTCAGTAATCCAAGAGCTACCTCACTCTCCCAAACAATTCCCGACAAGGCTCAATACTTCGGAGGCGTTTCGAGAAAGCGATTGCCCGTCTGCCGCACGATTTCTTCATAGTACTCTTGGGAATATCCGGGGAAAAGTGGAGAATCGGGCAATCCGTAACCATTATCCTTGAATTTTCCATTTTCTTCTTGCTTTACATTTCCATCGAGGAATTTCACCATAAGATACTCACCTAACTTCTTCCAACGAGCGGTCGAGGCTTCGGCGACATCGCAACTATATTGCGTTAGGTAGGCAATAGCCTCTTGGGGAGAGGTCGCATACAACTCGACAGCAGCCTTATCGACCGCCGGCTGACGGAGATTCAACGAGGTTTCGACTGCCGACTGGACTTTGCGAATATCTCCTATCATAGGCTCATAACGAGTATAAGCCATATTCGCCACCCAATTATGAATCCAAAAAGCCGAGGTCCATGAGAAATCATACATCGATCCATTCTCCGGACTAAAACATTCGGGAACCTGTGTAATACCACAATACATCGGAATATAAACACATGTATTGGCATCATCGACTCCGAACCAAAGTACACCACCGACAGGATCGGGCAACCAATTCCGCATTTGTCCGACTAACGTAAATCCGGTCTGCTGCGTGGCAATGGCTCGTTCCATGCAGTAGGATTTGCCATCTACCTCGAATGACATGGGGCGGAAACGATAAGGGACTTTGAATGGCCCAGCCCCTACATCTTGCGTCATATCGAAAGGCGTATCTTCGAAATGGTCACGCATAGCCTCTTTCATATCTTGTACAGATAACTTTCGCGAGGGTTTAACATAAAGCGGAAACGGTTCAGCCGATTCTCCATTGACATAGGGCAAATAATTGTCCATCGTACTATCATACTTACGGAAGAAAGACCACACCCGAGCATCGCAAGCTCTCAAAGCTCCGAAATCGGCGGGTGAATAGGCTCGCGCAAAACTGAAATCTTTATTCAGCCCATCAAAATACCCCATCTCCCGAGCAAAAGAAATCACATCGGGAGAGTACAGGCAATTCTCTTTATCGTCCATAGGAATCTTGTGAATACGAGGATAGTTGGCATGACCGGCGATACAATCGTCAGGAATACGAACCGCCACCCAAACGGCTCCCCGACGTCCGGGACCCTTGCCGATCAAGTCCAAAATCCATGCTTCATTGGGATCGGCAATCGTAAACGATTCTCCACTACTATAATATCCATATTTTTTTACAAGTCCGGTCATTACCTTTATAGCTTCGCGTGCAGTTTTCGCCCGTTCAAGTGCAAGTTGCATCAACGAGCCATAATCGATAATACCTGTCGTATCGACCAATTCGGGACGACCACCCCATGTCGATTCCACAACAGTAAGCTGATGTTCGTTCATATTGCCTATCACGGCGTAGGTGTGTTCTACCTGTTCTATTTCGCCCAATGGTTTATTCGTATCCCACTCTACAATCGAACGCATAGAGCCCTTTGGCCAATCGGCAGCAGGAGAAGAAGTCAAAGCTCCGTACAAAGTATGAGAGTCTGCCGAATAAGTAACCAATACACTACCATCGACGGTAGCCTGCTTCCCGGCAATCAATCCCGTACAAGCCCACACGTGGACAAAAAATCCTACCGTAAAAAAAACTAAAATCGCAATTTTCTTCATATCAAATAATTTTTATTTACCACACAAAAGAGTTCGTATAAGACTGCTCGTTGCCACACATATCGGAAACCACAACGTGCAACGTATGCTCACTACCTTTTTTTACCCTGTTACTTTCGAGACGATATGAAATTCTACCTGTCTTTCCGTCTAATTCGAACAAAACAAATTTCCCGTCGATCTCTCCCCGATAACTTTTCAAACCACTTTGGTCATCGCTTATTTTCAAAACAACTTTTCCCCGGGTCGACCATTTATCAGGGACAATCGGAAGTATCGTCGGAGGCAATGTATCTACCGAAACGGCATAAGACCCGAACTCCGTAATTTTAGCCTTATACCAACCATTTGCATACTCCCCGCAAACCGGATAAGATCTATCATCGTCCAAACGAACCAAATAATATTGCCTTTTATCTGACAATTTATCCTCGGTCAACCGTACAGAAATTTCGGCAGCTTTATGCAAAGGGGGTACAGAAAGTGCAATAATGTGAATATCGGAACAATATTTTTTCGAAGGAATCTTTCTTCTCGTAAAATCGAGATTTTCATACAAAGCTCCGGCCGGCACAAAAATGCCAAAATCGTCTTTTTTATAGAGATTATCTACTGCATAAGAGAAATATATCCCCTCTTTTTTAGGGAGTGGAGGTTCCTGCAATTTTCCAATCAATGAAAATTCGACAGAGGAACTATTTCCGTCATAATCGGTCAAAACATACCGACAACGATAGGTTCGCTCCTCATCGACATGAAGAATGCCTCTATTTTCTACTTGTTTATAAATAGACTTCAACCGATTACCCGGTGCAATATAAGTGCGCATAATCTCTCCTTCTTCGGCAAAGCTATTAATATAACGAGTCTCGTCAAACGAATAACGATAGATATAGGTCGAAAAAAACAGGCTGTCATCGATATACAAATCGACTTGATGGACCCCATATTTATTCGTCGTACCCGTCATTCGATCATACGCCTCGATACCAAACGATACATCGCCCCATACCGGAACCGATTCCCCTATCGAGTAAGAACCGGCCGAAGCGCGCACCGTTTTTCTTTCCATGCGACGAGTCGTATTTCCCATCACCCCTTCATGCGTATAAAAAACGAGTTTACGAACTTCGGGAGCTACATCGTCTGTAATCAAAGAAGACAACCATTCCTGAGGATCCATCGGGTCTTGCGTATCGGTATCCCGTATATCCAAATGCAAATGAGGACCGCCAGACGATCCCGAATTTCCGCTATATCCGATTATATCGCCTTGTGCAACAAGGATTTCACCTTCGGCAAATTCACAATCGATAGAAAAATCCTCTTGCTCATACTGCTGACGGCGAACAATTTCATCGATAAAAGGCGCAAACCGGTCCAAATGTCCGTAAACCGTAGTTAAACCCGACGAGTGATTGATATACACAGCTCTACCAAATCCCCACGGAGAAACAACGACCCGAGAAACATAACCGTCGTCCATAGCATATACTGGTAATCCGATACGTCCTTGTGTCTTCAAATCAATCCCCGAATGGAAATGATTCGGTCGTAATTCTCCGAAATTAGCACTCATCAATAACGGAATTTTCAAAGGCGATATCATCTCACCTCTACCCACCGTTAAAATTAAAAAAGAAAATATCCCTAAAAATATAGGACGTAAATACATAATATTCCTCATTCTTTTCTATAACATGCAAATAATATAAAAGATCAGGCTTGAAATTGCCGAAACGCAACTTATCTGTATCCCCATCTTCGCATAATGCAAAGATAACGCAAGCGGGGGCAATATGAAAATTTAAACAAGTTCTTATCCATACAATTTTCTATTTTTTATAGTTCGAAAAAATTTGAATGTAACTATAAGGGTTATACATTCTTTTTGTGTCATAATAATAAACAAAATTCAAAAAGCTCAAAACCATGAAAAAAATCTCACTTTTATCTATTTTCATCTTTCTTGTTCTAAATTCTATATTTGCCGTTACTTATGATAATTTATATGTGGTAGGCAATGCTTGTTCGGCCGGTTGGAATCCAGACGGAGCACTCGTCATGGTTCAAGAAAGTGAAAATATTTTTACGTGGAGCGGTCCATTAAAAAAAGACAACGGGAATCAAGAACGATTTAAATTACTCACAGCACGGTCTTGGACAACCTCACTGACCTGTAACTTGGAAAAAACAGGCCATCAAATAATTACTTCGGGCGGAGAGTATGATTTATACATAAAATTAGAAACCGACGGTAAACCGGATAACGCTTTCCAAGTAGCGGAAACCGGAATATATACGATAGAAGTGAATACATCGTCCATGAAGATGAAATGCACCAAAATCGCCGATTATGAAGATCCCAATCTTGTATTTACCAAAGAAACATTCCATTCAACCTCGGAAGGGTCGCTAAATTATAGGAAATTGGAACCACCAACCATAGAAAAAGGGAAACAGTATCCCTTAGTTATTTTCCTGCATGGTGCGGGAGAGAGAGGTTCAGACAATGAAAGTCAGCTGAGATACGGTTCCGAAATGTTCGCAAATCCCCAAAACCGAAAGGATTATCCTGCATTCGTACTATTTCCACAATGTCCTCCGTCCAATTTTTGGCCATTCGAGTCACAACCGGCCTCCTATGATGCTACGACTTTCCCAATCGATTATCCAACCTCCACACCGATCAAACTGGTAAAAGAACTTATCGATTCTTACCTTCAAATGGAAGAAATCGATAAAAACCGTATATATATCCTCGGCATTTCGATGGGTGGCATGGGTACATTCGATATAGCCTGCCGGTATCCCGAGACTTTCGCCGCTGCTATACCCATTTGCGGCGGAGTGAATGTAGATAGACTGGACAACAAGGCAAAAAACATATATTGGCGACTTTTCCACGGCGACTCAGACGGAGTCGTTCCCGTAAACAATTCCCGCCAAGCCTACCAGAAACTTACAAATATCAAAGCTGACGTAGAATACATAGAAGTTCCCGGTGCAAGCCATTTCGTATGGGACGAGGTTTTTAAAAGAGAAGACTTTTTATCTTGGATATTCGCCAAAAAACGTCAATCGACAGGTGGAAGCGATATTGAAACGAGTAAAACCGATACATCTTTACGATGTTATTGTTATAACCAAATGTTGTATATCGATACGAACGATCAAACGCCACTAAAAGCCAATGTATATACGACATCAGGTGCACTGGTTCATTCATCTTGCTACAACAGTTCTTCTGTCGTTTCACATCTCACCTCATTGAAACCGGGGATTTATATTATAGAGATTCTTCAAGGAGAGAAGCGATACCATTCGAAAATTTCGTTATAAACTTCCCTGCCAAAAAAACTTCTTCTTACATACAATAAACGAAGTCCGACCGATATAGATTCATTATCGGCCGGACTGTTTTACACGAATCTAACGCAACTAATTATCGCCCGGTAGCCTGCAAATAGGCTGTAAGTTTCTGTTGGTAAGCCGTACATGCCTCGGCGTACTGATCATGGCTTTGTTGCATAAGCGACTGAGCATCGAGCAAATCGGACAGAGAGACTGTCCCCGCCTTATAATAATCGTTATTGAGACGAAGATTTTCGGTAGAAGATTCTATGGATTTCTCGGAAAGAAGCACTTGCTGATAGGCTTCCTGTAAATCGTTCCATTTGACTTCTATCTCAACCAACATCATTTCCCGGGAATCCTGCCGGGTATTTTCGGCTTGCTGCTTTTTTATTTTTTCCCGTTTAATGGCGTGCGAACCTCCCCACCATGAAGAAATAGGAACCGATACACTGGCAAAAATCATTCCGAAATCGGTATCTTTTTCCATCAAATCATGATAAATATACCCGGCTCCTACCCCCACAGAAGGAAGATTTTCTCCTCGCTTCATGCGCAGTTGCAATTTAGCAGCCTCTACACTCTTATCGAGCAGTTTACTTTCGGCGCGATTTTCAAGTCCCGTCTCGGGGGCAACATAATAGTCCAACGGAGATACAGCCGAAGGAAAATCATCGAAAGCAATATCGAATTCACTCTTATCGACACCTATAAGTTGGCACAATAGCATCTTTGTCACTGACAAACCATTCTCTACTTTTAATCGATTCGCCATAATGTCTTGCTGTTGCAACTCCACTCTTAACAAATCGTTTCGTGTAGTAAGCCCCGCATCAACCGCTGCTTTTACATCTTTATATATTCCTTTGAGTTGAGTTTCCAACGTCTCCAACGTACGCAACTTCTCTTTTAGTGCGACAATCTGCCAATAATATTGATTAACAGAGGCTTCTACCTGATCTTCTGTAAGAGAAAGCTGATATTCACTCACTTGTTTTCCTATATTTGCCAACTTATTCCCATTGACAATGCGACCACCCATAAATACAGGTTGAACCAAAGTCACCCCTGCCGTCTTCCCTTTCTTCAACATCTCCATAGATAAAGGCGGTATTCCCGGAACCGGCAGTGCCATATCCATCTGAGCCATTCCTTCACTGGCCTTGAAAATCGCACCTACCGCCGACACATTCGGAAAGTAATTGGTAAAAGCCTCTTTGGAAGTTTGTTTGGCAGCCTCGACTTCAAACCGGCTGTTTTTCATTTTTGCACTATTTTCCAATGCCAATGTTCTACATTCTTCGAGTGTATAAAGTTTCTGCGCATTTGAAGATACCACGCTTAACATCAAACATAACGCAGGATATATAATTCGATTTCTCATAATTGTTCTTTCTTTCAATGATTTATACTTTTGCGATCGGCTCTGCTGAATATTAACCAATAGGCTACGGGTAATATCGTTACAGTCAGTACCATAGAAACAATCGTCCCGAAAAACACCACCGAACCCATAGGGGACCACAACGGACTACCGCCAAGAATCATAGGAATAACTCCCATCGATGCAGCAGCAGAAGTAAGAAAAATAGGACGCATTCTACGCTTCGCCGAATGCAAAGCGGCTTCCCTAACCGTCAAACCTTCTTTTTCCCTTAGCTCATCGGCATAGTCGAGCATAATAATGCCGTTACGTACAAGGATACCCATCAAGCTCACAATACCCAATACGGCTGTCACACTCACATCGAGTTCCATTACCCAAATGCCGAGGGCCGCACCCAATAGGCACAATGAAATGGATCCCAAAACAAGCAACGCCATATTGATTCGGCGGAAATGAAACAACAAAATAAAAAATATAACAACAATGGAAATAAACAGACCGCTCAATATCATATCCAACATCTCATTGTCTGTCTCCTCACTACCACCGACTTCAAAATCAACCCCATCGGGCAAATCGATTTTTTCAATCGCCTTTACTATCTCCTTAGTCAACGCAGCCGCATTGGAACCCTCCTTTACATCGGATTGTATCGAAATAGAAGGTATACCGTTACGATGCGCGATTTGGGCATCATGCCAGTCAGGCTCAATGTCGGCAATCTGCCTTACCGGGACAGAAACCGTACCACCCCACGCCGATACATATTGATTGCCCACATCTTCATACGAAGGCTCTATATTGCCACCGTCTTTCAGGACCACATCGATAGGATAATCGCCGTCCCATACGGTAGTTACCGGCAACCCATTCCCCAAATGCATGGACAAACTGGTCGATAACAATGTCTTGTCAATACCCAATCGGCTCATTTCGTCGTCTTTCAATCGCAACGATACTCCGGGAAGTTGCCCTTCCCAATTATCATGAACCAGCGAAAGTCCATCAAATTCGGACATTACCGATTTTACCTTATCGGCTGCCAAACGCAAACTGTCCCGATTATTCCCTTTCACTCTCATTTCAATCGGATAAGCTGCTTCGGAATATTCGAGTTGTTTAAAACGGACTCTGACATTCGGGAAGTAATTGAGATATTTATCCTTGTATTCTGCAATCATCTCTTCCGTAGCTTTATTACCAATGGTATTGACAATAAATTGGGCATAATTGGAACCCGGCATTTGAGGAGCATAACTGGTATGGAAACGAGGAGAACCGTCACCTTTAAACGACGCTACCGAAACGACTCGATTATCTTGCCGAAGTATGGACTCCAAACTATCCGCCACAGCGGCTGTCTGTTCGAGTGCCGTACCAAAAGGCATATATATTTCCACCGCAAACTGATTACGCTCGGCAAACGGCATTAACTTCATCGGTAATGATAAAAATATAACAACACCAGCGACAATAGAAAGAAGTCCCACCCCCATCGTCCGAATCGGATGAGCAAAGCACTTAACAATCAATTTGTCGTAAGAAGATTGAAGAATCGTCAAGAACGAACGACGTTGCTTTTTCTCCTCTTTGGGCTGTTTTCTAAACCCTGTATGAATAAAATGATATTGCATGTAAGGAACTAGCAAAACAGCTACCAGCAAGGATAAAAACAAAATAATAGTTATCGCCCACGGGAACGATTGCAAAAAATCGTTGATCATTCCCTGCGAGGTTATCAAAAACGGGAAAAACGTGATACTAATTGCCAATGTAGCCGAGAGAATCGATTTAAAGAACTCTTTTGCACTTTCTATCGCAGCAGTCCAACGGTCTATTCCGCTATCCAATTTTTCCATATAACAATCGATAATCACTATGGAGTTATCGACAATCATACCCAATGTAGCAATCAACGCCGCCAAAGTCACCGTATTCAATTCCAATCCACAAGCATAAAATACCAACAGGGACAGAAAAATAGTAATAGGAATCGTCGATGCAGCCACCGAAGCGACCCTCAAAGGCATTAACAGCATAACTACGATAATAACCGCAATAATAGCGATCAACAACTCTCTGAGGAAAGTCGTCACTGAATCTCCCACCACCTGTGATTGGTCGGTAATACGAAATATAGAAACATCATCGGGTAATTCCTTCTCATATTCTTCCAATACCTTATTGACCTCCTCACCCATTTGAACGATATTGTTCCCCTCGCGCATCTCCATAGAGAGGACCAAACATTTCGTTCCGTTGTTCGTAATGTAAGAATCCGGCTCGGAATATTCCCGCACGACACGCGCCACATCTTTTAGACGTATAGCATGCCCCTGCGGATCGCTAAAAATTATTTGATCCGCCACATCACTCACACAATCATATGCCTCGGATATGTGAATGGGGGCCACAAACTTGCTATTATCAACCGCCCCGCTCATCGTCGTAAAACCTTGCGCTAACAACTTTGTTGCCAATGTCGTGTTACCGATAGCATATCGGGCTAGTTTCGCAGGGTCGAGATAAACGCTTATCTGTTCTTTCTGCACACCGAATGTTCGTAAATTACTTACCGCATCGATGCTCCTTAATCGGTCTTTAAGTTCGTCGAGATAATTTTCCAGATCCCGATAGGTCTTATCTTTCGATTCGATCGTTATCAACATAGCTGACGTATCGCCGAAGTCATCGTTAGTAACCAATGCCAATACCCCGGTCGGCAACTCGGATTTAAAAGCCGCAGCCCGATGTTTGAATTTAGCCCAAAATTCATCTTTATCGGTTATGTCGTCGTTCAACTCGACAAAAACGATCGCCATGCCATCTCGACTGAGTGAATGGGTCTTAGACTTTTTTACTTCTTTAAACTCAAAAATAAAATCTTCAAGCGGTTTAGTCACCTGCTCTTCCACCTCGTCGGAAGTGGCTCCCGGATAAACGGCTATCACTACCCCCTGACGAACTGTAAAAACAGGGAATTCCTGTTTGGGCATCTTTATCAAAGCATATATACCCAAGAAAAACATCAATGAAACAATCAGAATGACAATCTGACGATATTTCATCGCAGCTTCTATAATACCACCTTTTGTTTTCATTGTTCCGATACTTTCATATTTTCACTCACTTTCGACGCACCCTCGACAATCACCTTATCACCGACTGCCAAACCAGAAGAAATAATGACACCATTCCCCGACAAAACGCCAACCGATACGGTCTGTTTCACCGCTACCCCGTCGCAGCAAAGCCAAACGAAGTGATCGCCATTATAATCTACCTGTACGACAGAATTGGGAATCACTATCTGCGAATTGTTCCGACTTCCCATGTTAACCACGCACACCATACCCGGCAACAACTCTCCCTGCCGGTTTTCTATCCTTGCAAGCGCCTTATAAGTGTGTGCCAGAGGATCGGCAGCAATTCCTTTTTCCGTAATCTTTCCAGAGAAAGATTTACCACCCAAAGCAGCTACTGTAACCGTTACATCGGCTCCCATCTTCACATCGGCAACTTCATTCTCAGGAACAGAAATATTCACATTCACCCAATCGATCTTCATCAGTTTAAATGCCGGTACACCCGGAAGCACAGTACTCCCCGTATCTATACTTTTCTGAGCTATTATCCCCGAATATGGAGCTCGCAACTCGACATCTTTCAAATTTTTCTTGGCTATTTGCTCCATACTACGAGCCTGTTGCAAAGAACTTTGAACCTCTACCCACTTAATTTCGGGTAAACTTCCGCTCTTATGCAGTTGCTCCATACGAGCATAAGCATCCTCGGCTTGTTTCAAAGTAGACAATGCCGCATCATAAGTGCTTTGTAACGTAGTCTCGTCCAATCGAGCCAACAGCTCGCCTCGCTCTACCCGTTGACCTTCTTTTACATATATACACTCTACATACCCCGGGACTTGAAAACTCAACGAGGAAGAAGATTCGCCCTCAATTTCTCCTATATAACTGCGAGTATAGACTCCTTCTCGAAGAGACACCGTCCATGTCTTCACCGGAATCTCCCTGACAGCTCGTTCTTCCTTACTCGAAGACGTACATCCTATACTCGTCATCGACCATACTGCCAAAAACAAATAAGCAAATGCTTTACCATTCCTTTTCATACTTTTCTCCATTAAATTTTGATACAAAGATGACGCAAAGCCCTCCATCGACAAAGTCCTCTTTTTCACAGTTGATGTTCTAAAAGTCATATTTAAATAATATTCACAGCTAAAATTCTAAGTTATTTAGTTACATTTGGGCAAAATATCGTATTTATGGATAAAAAAGGCATCGAAAATTTCACTCTTGCCCAACTTTCGAAATTGATAAAAAGAAACAATCCCACGGGATTAGATGATGATTTCATTATTATCGGAGAAAATTTACCGAACACCGAATTGTTTAAATATCCTTGTCGAGTCGATGCTCTGGTAGCTGTAATATGTTTAGAAGGAGAACTAATATGCAATATTAATTTAAAGGAATATCGCATCACTACCAACATGATGATTATAAATACTCCTGAAAATATTATACAGGTAAAAGATATAGGTAATCGTAAATTTTATGGAATAGCCGTTTCAAGTGCGTTCTTCGAAAAATCCAGCCTTGACACACGAGACATGATTCCTCTATACATGCAAATACAAAAAGAACCTTGCTTTCATTTATCTAACGAAGATACTGATATTTTTTGTCGGTTTATCTCTCTCATGCAGCTCATTTGCCACACACAAGATACACCCAAGAAGACTGCAACGATCCTAAGACTCGGTTCTGCTCTTATGTATAAAATTCATGACACGATACTTACCCATGATTCACCCTCCAAAAATGAAGTTAAAATGAGTCGACAGGAAATCTTTTTCGGAAAATTCATCGCCCTACTCACCCAACATCACACACAAGAACGAAGCGTTGCTTTTTATGCAGAAAAATTGTGTATCACACCCAAATATTTTTCGACTCTGATAAAGAAACAAACAGGAAAATCAGCGGCTCAATGGATCGATGATTATGTAATACTCGAAGCCAAAAATCTTCTGAAATTTTCGGGCATGAGTATACAGGAAATCGCCTATCATTTGAATTTTTCGACTCAATCGTTTTTCGGAAAATATTTTAAGCACCAAACCGGGCTCTCTCCTAGCGAATATAGATCGAGCGAATAAATTTTTTCATACACCCATCGAGAAATTGCTTTGCTTTTTGGAAAGGATTACCTATCGATTTTATAATTTATCCCCGCACGTCGCGCCTGTGAATGCTGGAATTCCCGACGAATACGATATACCTTCCCTCCTTTACGCAATCGGGCTCCGGTTTGGTGAAAGCTAAACGGGATATCGGCAGCTATACATTGTCGGCGTATATCCAACACCCAATCATAATCGCAAACCCTCGCATCCATACCCGACTCTCCTCCGACCGATACTTCCTCTATATCGTCATCGAGATAGCCAGACAAATCCAACGCTCCTAACAAGGGAGCACAAAACAATAGTTTATGCCGTATAGGCAACGAACGAAAAAGAGGCAACCGATAATTCGCCCTGTCCTGATTTTCTACGGTACAAGCAATAGCGACATGGTCATAACCATCGCCCCAATCACTAGGCAAAGATACTCTGAAACGGTCTATACGTTTCGTCGGAATTAGAAACGATAAGTCACAGCGTTCCCTAATTATAGCCCATGCTTCGGCTCTCCATTCATCGGCTTCTTCAAGAAAAAAATCGGAAGTAAAACACGTATATACCATTTCACCTGAGGGTATACGAAAATCACCGTTACGTTTACGACGCAAAGGTAAATCGAAAGCTGCCGTACGTGTCACGACGCTACTATCCTTATCATATCGACTATCTTGCCTATATACATAACAATGCCTACACCCTTCACTTATTTTATGACAACCATGCCACAAATTCCACGAAATCGACATACTCACACTCCCTATTTTTTTGCAAAGATAGTCTATGTCATACAAAAATTACCACAATTATACCAAGACACAACCCTGCATTTTATGCAAAGATAGCGAAAGGTTCGGCAGAGACAAACGGAAACCTCGTTTCCGATTTGACTATGACGA
>ERZ791654.755-NODE-755-length-15694-cov-1.954920_pt1 | contig 15694 bp, 18 predicted proteins | sample MGYA00509960_ERZ791654 | MGnify/ENA primary metagenome ERZ791654 (study PRJEB30046, sample SAMN00715198) | human gut metagenome | study: EMG produced TPA metagenomics assembly of the A metagenome-wide association study of gut microbiota in type 2... | reverse complement strand
TGCTCCATAAAAGAAATACCTCCTAACTATATATTTTTTTAAATTTAATTACACTACTTTTAACAATTTTTATTGCAATATACTTATACTATTATCCCTCTTGTGGTGGATTTATTATATTTTGTATATCTTCATCATTTTTTAATTCATCTGCTATATAGCTAAAAGATTTTTTGTTTTGTTTTACTGCCGCTAATGCTATGTCTTTATCTGCTCTTAGCCTTTGACTAGCATATTTTAATATTATTGCCTTATTGGTTACTGCTGCAAGAACTACATCTTTATCATCTCTTAGTTTTTGACTAGCATAATATAATACTTGTCCATCTCTACTAGCTGCTTTAAGCACTACATCCTTATCAGCCCTAAGCTCATCACTTGCATAGCATAATACCCAACCTTTTATTTCAACAGCTGCAAGTAAAACATCTTTGTCGTCTTTCAATCTATCACTTGCAAACTCTAAAGCTCCACCATCGCATTTTACCGCTTCTAGTACAAGCTCTTTATCATCTTGTAATTCTGGTGAGGCCCATTCTAGCAATAAACCATCTGACTTTACATATTCCATAAATTTTTGTTTATCTTCTGAATTTGATTTTACTTCTTCAATATCATATTCCATAAAATATCGCCCCTTTTTATTTAATATGTGGATATAATTGATATCTAGCAGTGAATTGTAACTATTATTCCCCTACTTTATATTCAAAATCTTCCATAAATGGAAACATTTCAAAAATTCTTTTGTGAGTTACTATTTGCATTCTTGGTTGTGGATTTTTCGGATGGTCTGATAATAATTTTTGTGTATAGCAGTTTTCTGCTGTTTTAAATACAACATATCTATTTCTTACATATGTAAAAAATATTTGATATCCATTATCTAAATCATTTTCAAAATCTTCAAATGTATATTTTTTATTCATATTAGCTCCTGTACTATTTTTATTTTATCATTTCTTCAAATTCTTCTTCTGTAATTACAGTTACTCCTAAATTTTGTGCTTTTGTTAATTTGCTTCCTGCATCTTCTCCAGCTAATACATATGATGTTTTTTTAGAAACTGAACCAGATGTTTTTCCTCCCAATTTTTCAATTATATCACTAGCCTCATCTCTTGAATATTTTGAAAGAGCACCTGTTAATACAAAAGTTTTGCCTTCAAATCTATTATCAGTGTTTTCCTCTTCCAACGATTCCATATTTACTCCCGCTAGTTTTAATTTATTTATTAAATCGATTGATTGCTCTTCTCTAAAAAATTCATATATACTTTTTGCTGTAATTTCTCCTACATCATTTTGTACACTTAGCTCTTCTATAGATGCATTCATTAGGTTGTCCATTGTTCTAAATTTTCTAGCTAGATTCTTTGCTGATTTTGCTCCAATATGACGAATTCCTAGTCCTGTTATTAATTTAAATAAATCATTGCTTTTACTTTTTTCAATAGCATCAATTAAATTTTGTGCGAATTTTTTTCCATTCTTTTTTAATGATGCAACATCTTCTAATTTCAAACTATAAATATCTGCAATATTATTTATTAATTTTTTATCTAACAATTGTTCTATTATGCTATAACCTAGACCATCAATTTCCATTCCTTCTTTTGAAGCAAAATGTACAATGTTTCTTAAGGCCTTTGCACTACATTCAATTCCAGTACATCTTGTAACAGCTTCACCATCTTCTCTTATTGTTGGAGCACCACATACTGGGCATACTTTTGGCATTATAAACTCTTTTTCTTTTCCAGTTCTTTTTGATTTTACAGCCTCTACAACTTCTGGAATAACATCTCCAGCTTTTTGAATTATTACTCTATCACCTATTTTTAAATCTTTTTCCTTTATAAAATCTTCATTATGCAATGTTGTTTTTGATATTGTAGAACCTGCAACTTTTACTGGCTCTAATATTGCCATTGGTGTTATTGCTCCAGTTCTTCCAACTTGACATATTATATCTTTTAACAAGGTTTCCTTTTGCTCTGGTGGATATTTATATGCAATTGCCCATCTTGGTGTTTTAAAAGTTGTTCCAAGCTCTTCACGATAATCTAAATTATCAACTTTAATAACAGCTCCATCTATTCCAAAAGAAAGATTTTCTCTGTCTTCTCCTATTTTTGTAATTGCTTCAATTGCTTCATCTATATTGTTGCATAAAATTCTGACCGGATTAATATTAAATCCAAGTTTATCTAAATAATTCAATTGTTCATAATGAGAATTAAATGGATTATTTCCTAGTTTTTGAACATTAAAAATAAATATATCTAAAGGTCTTGTTTTAGTTATTTTTGAATCTAATTGTCTAAGTGAACCTGCTGCAGCATTTCTTGCATTTGCAAATAGTGATTGTCCTAAAACTTCACGCTCTTCATTTAACTTTTCAAATTCTTTTGAACCTATAAAAACTTCGCCTCTTACAATTATATTTATTGGCTCTTTAAGCTCTTTTGGAATAGATTTAATTGTTAGAGCATTTGCTGAAACATCTTCACCAATTAAACCATTTCCTCTTGTAGCAGCTCTTACAAATTTTCCATCTTTATATTCAATAGCCATAGATAAACCATCAATTTTAGTTTCTACAACATATTTTAAATTTGCCCCACCATCATGCAATTGTTTTTTTACTCTATCATCAAAATCTCGTAATTCATCATAAGAAAAAACATCTTGCAAGCTTTGAAGAGGAACTTCGTGTTCAACTTGTTTAAATCCTTCTTTTACATGTCCACCAACTTTTTGAGTTAATGACTCTTTATCAATTAATTCTGGAAATTGTTTTTCTAAGCTTTTAAGTTCATTCATCATCATGTCATATTCATAATCAGTTATTTCTGGTTTATCTTCATCATAGTATTTTTTTGCATGATATTCTAATGTAGCTCTAAGCTCTTTAATTCTTTCTTTTGCTTCAATATCATTCATAATAAATTCATTCCTCTCACATTCTCACTCAAGAAAATAATCAATTCAAATAATTTTAGTATTATAATAGGTAACAAAAGGGTAAGAAAATCTGTCCCTTTTTCTCAAATATGGGAAAAGAGAGCCATCCCCTTTTCCCTCTTTTTTTCTATTTGTCTGATAATAAATCTTTTCCGTTTTTTATGTATTCCCAGCCTGAAAAGATTGTTGCTATCACTGATATTAATAGCATCATTGTACTTGCAATGTTTATGATTAAATTTATTCCAGATAAACTTCCATCTAAAAATTTTCCAAATGAGTTAACATCAATTAATGCAATAATTAATCCTAACATTTGTGTAACAGTTTTTAATTTTCCCCATATAGATGCTGCAATTACATTTCCTGATTTTTCTACAGCTATTAGTCTGTATCCTGATACTATAAATTCTCTAAATAAAACAATTATTGGAATCCATGCTGGTAATTTTGTAGCTTCTACTAACATTATCATAGCAGCTAATACTAGAATTTTATCTGCTATTGGGTCTAGGAATTTTCCAAATGTTGTTACTTCATTTCTTGACCTTGCTAAATATCCATCTAGTTTATCAGTAATTGAAGCTATTATGAAAATTAAATCTATTAATAACCATGTTATTGGTATATTAAACATTTCGCCATCTATATTAAAGAATGGTATTATTACCATTATTGGTACTAATATTATTCTAAAAATAGTTAATTTATTTGGTAAGTTCATAAGCAATTCCTTTCTGCTAAATAATTTCATTATTAGCACTTAATTTTATAATTAAATCCATATTATCATCTTTGGCAGCTTTATTTTTTCTTATCATTCCACATTTTTTGCACTTAAATATTATTACATATCCTTTTTTAGGATTTAATTCTATACCTATTGGTTCTAAATCTCCATGACAGGTTTCCTTTCTGTCACCTGGGTTTACATCTACATGTTTTGAGTGTAAACAATATGGACAATGATTTCTACAAGTATATCCAAGTTTTTCTACTTTTCTTCCACAATTTTCGCAAACAAAGCTTTCATCTATTTTTGTAAATAAACTATCTTCCATGTTTCATTTATTCCTTTCCATATTTGTTATAATTATTTGTTTATGATGTAGTTGTTTTGAAAATAGTATATGTAGTTTTTATAATATACTATTTTCTGCACTACCCAGCTTTACAAATTCGGTAATTTATTATTTTTCATAAAATATACTTCCACCTATAAATTCTCTTAACAATGAATTTGTTGGTACGTATTCTGATGGAACTGATTCAAAATATTCTAATAAAGATAATAGTTTTTTTGCTTCTGAATATTCAGGCTCAGTATTTTTTATTTCTTTTAACAATGGAATTGCATAGTCTTTTAGTACAGCAATTTCATATATTAGAGATGAATTAAACATACTATCTGCTTGTTCTTGATATGGGAATATATTTTTTTCTTCTCCTCTATTTACAGAATCCCACATTCTTAGTGTATGTAATGCACTATATCCTCTAAATTGATTATCTCTTACTATTCTTCTTATTAATCTTGAATCTGTTGTTGAAATTCTGTTGTTAAAATCTACATTTAAAACAGTTAAACAACTTATATAAATTTTGTATTTTTGGTCTTTTGGTATTAGACTTGTTAGTTTATCGTTTAAACAATGAATTCCTTCAATTACTAAAATTTGATCATCTTTTAATCTCATTTTTTCACCATTGTATCTTTTTGTTCCTACTTCAAAATCAAATGTTGGAACATCTATTTCTTCACCATTTAATAGTTTTAATATGTGTTCATTGAATAATTTTGTATCTATTGCTTCTATACATTCAAAGTCATAATTTCCAAATTCATCTTTTGGATTATTTTCTCTTTCTACAAAATAATTGTCTACTGATATTGTTACAGGTTTTAGCCCATTTAATCTTAACTGAATTCCTAGTCTGTGTGCAAATGTTGTTTTTCCAGATGATGATGGTCCTGCTATTAAAACAACCTTTACCTTTTTTCTGTTTACAATATCATCTGCTATTTTTGCCATTTTCTTTTCGTGTAATGCTTCATCTAGCAATATGTACTCTTTTATTTTTTTTCTTTTTATAATTCTGTTTAATTTGTATAGTGTCTGTACGTGAAGAGTTTCGTGTAAGTTTTCATACTCATCTAATGTTTCTAATAATTTTTTATTTTCTTCAAATACTGGTAATTTTGTTATATCTTTTTTATTTGGATATCTTATTAATATTCCATTGTGATATTTTATAATTTCATATATTTTTGCAAATCCTGTTGATATTGGTAAAATTCCATAAAAATAATTGTAGTAATCTTCGCAGTAATATAAACTTACTGTATCTTTATAACCATCTTCTATTTGTAATCTTCCTTTTTCATTTTTTTCCTTGTAATAAAACTCTTTTGCTTCTTTTTTTGTCATTACTTTTTTTATAATTGGAATATCTTTTTCTACAATTTCTTTAAATTTTTTATTTATTTTGGCTATCATTTCATCATTTACTTCAGCATCAATTACTTCACATAGCATTGAATTTGATAATTGATAATTAATAGCTGTTTTTGCATTTGGATATAATTCTTCAAATGCTTTTGATAAAATATAAATTAAACCTCTTCTATATATTCTCATTCCATCTTTATTTGAAATATCTATTAATTCAATTATTCCGTCTTCTTTTAATTCAAAATTTAATGATTTAACCTCATTATTAAATCTACAAGCTATTATATTATTTTCTTTTATTTCATTTTTAAATAATTCATATACAGTTTTTTCTTCTGTATTTATTTTTTTATCCTTATAAGTAATTTCTATCATATGTTCCTCCTAAAACAAATATATTGTTTTGAACACTATAAAACATAAATTTTAAATACAAATTTCGACATTTTTTTATACTTTATAATGCTCACTTTTCTTGATGATTTCGGTGTAAAATTAGTAACCATATTTTATAACTATATTTTTTTTTAGTCAAGTAATTGACAAATAATATTTATTTGTATATTATATATTCATTAGAAATGAAGGAGGATTTTATTATGAGTAAATTTTGTGAAAATTGTGGCTCAGAGCTAAAAGAGACAGACACAACTTGTCCTAATTGCGGAGCTGCTGTAGAAAAAACTACAAAAAAGGATGTAGAAGTTAACAATACTAATACAACAGCAAACACAACAACTTCAAATACAGCAACAAATGAAGTAAAAGAAAAGAAAAATAATACAAAACTTTTTGCTATTATTGGTGGAATCGCTGCTGCAGTAATATTAGTAATTATTATAATCGCTCTAGCATGTAGCGGTGGTTATAAAAAGCCAATTGATTATATGTTTACAGGTATGGAAAAAGCAAGTGCTAAAACATTTTTAAAAGCTTTTCCTAAGGTTATGCAAGACGATTTAGAAGATAAATTTGATGATGATGCAATGGATACTTTAAAAGAAAAACTTGAAAAACAATATGGTGATAAAATAAAAATTACATACAAAATATTAGACAAAGAAAAAATTGATAAAGATGACTTAGAAGAAATTCAAGATGCATTAGAAAAAAAATATGATGATGCTAAAAAGGGCGAAACAAAAGTTACAGCTGGTTATAAATTAACTGTAAAAGCTACTATAAAAGGTAAAGACGATAAAGACTCTAATTCTACAACAATAAATGTTTATAAAATTGGTGGAAAATGGTGTCTATCATCTCCATCATCAATGTTCTAAAATAAAAAATCAACTCTAAAAAGAGTTGATTTTTTATTTTTCTATTAAATCTCTTATATTAACTTCCATTTCATCAAAATTATCAATAAACCCTACTCTTGCTGTATCTGAATCTTCTAAATTTTGAATCCATACAGGTCTCGAATTATATTCGATCTCAACTTTTTCTTTGTTATTTAAAATTTCATAAATTCTCTTTATTTCCATATACCTACCTCCATGCAAAAATTAATTTGATATCAGTATATGATAATTAAAAAAATTTATTCAAATTTTGTGAAAAAAGTATGTCAATGGGGACGGTTCTAATTGACACTTTTAACAGTTCCTCATTGACATACACATTACCCACATGATTTATTAACATAAAAAAAAGAAGAAAAATTAAAATTTAATTTTTCTTCTTTTCTTTTTAAGATAATTTTTCTTTTATTTTTACTAACGTATTTAAAGCATCTATTGGTGTTAATTGATTAAAGTCTATTCTATCTATTTCGTGTGCTACTTCTGCTATTTTATAGTTGTACATATCTATTTGATCTGCAGATTCTTTTTTTGGTGTTTGTTCTATTATTTTATTATTTAATACATTTCTTCTTTCTAATGATTGTAATATTTCATTTGCTTTTTTTGTTACAACTTGTGGAACACCAGCTAATCGTGCTACATGCACACCATAACTTTCGTCTGTTCCCCCGTCTACAATTTTTCTTAAGAAGATTATATCTTCACCTTTTTCTTTTACTGCTATTGAGTAATTTTTTACACCTTCTACTTTATTTTCTAGCTCTGTTAATTCATGATAATGTGTTGCAAATAATGTTTTGGCTCCACATTTTTCTTTGTCTGCAATAAATTCTGCAACTGCCCATGCTATTGATAGTCCATCATATGTTGATGTTCCTCTTCCTATTTCATCCAATATTACTAAACTATTTTTAGTTGCTTCTTTTAGTATTGTTGCTACTTCCATCATTTCAACCATAAATGTACTTTGTCCCATACTTAAATCATCAGATGCACCTACACGTGTGAATATTTTGTCTACTACACCTATTTTAGCATATGAAGCTGGTACAAAACTTCCTACTTGTGCCATTAATGTTATTAATGCAACTTGTCTCATATATGTTGATTTTCCGGCCATATTGGGTCCCGTTATAATTGCTAATCTATTCCCCTCTTCATCTAAATATGTATCATTTGGAACAAAATTGCTATTAGAAATCATTTTTTCAATTACAGGATGTCTTCCCTCTTTTATATCAATTACTCCGCCATTATCAACTTCTGGTTTTACATAGTTCATATCTTCTGCAACTGTTGCAAATGATACTAATACATCTAATGTTGATACTAATGTTGCTGTTTTTTGAATTCTTTGTATTTGCTTTTCTATTGATGATCTAATTTCGCAAAATGCATTATACTCTAATGTAACAACACGCTCTTCAGCACCTAATATTTGATTTTCTAGATTTTTTAGCTCTTCTGTTATATATCTTTCACAATTTGTTAATGTTTGTTTACGAACATATCTATCTGGAACCATAGATAAGTTTGATTTTGTAACTTCGATAAAATATCCAAATACTTTATTAAATCCAACTTTTAATCCTTTTATACCAGTTTGTTCACGCTCTTTTGCTTCAAGCTCCAAAATCCATTTTTTACCTTCTGTTGTTGCTAGTTTCAATTTATCAATTTCTGGATCATAACCTATTTTTATTATTCCGCCATCTTTTACACCTATTGGAGGTTCATCAACTATTGATTTTTCAATTATTTCATATATATCATTTAATGTATCTATATTTTCATAGATTTCTTTTAATAATCCTGCACCTGTTGTGGATAAAACTTTTTTAATTTCTGGTAATTGTTTAACAGAATTTTTTAGTGAAATCATATCTCTTCCATTAGCATTTCCATATGAAATTTTTCCAGCTAATCTTTCTATATCATAAACCTTTTTTAATGCCTCAACAACATCACCACGTAATATTATAGAATCTTTTAGCTCTTCAACAGCATCTAATCTATCATTAATTTCTTTTCTATCAATTAATGGATCATTTAACCATCTTCTTAATAAACGACCACCCATTGATGTAGATGTTTTATCTAATACCCATAATAATGTTCCTTTTTTGCTTTTATCTCTCATTTTTTCTGTAATTTCAAGATTTCTTCTTGCATTAATATCAAGGGCCATATATCGTGTAGTATTATATATTTTTATTGTATTTATGTGATCTAAGCTTGTTTTTTGTGTATCTTCAAGGTATTTTAATAACGCGTTTATTGCATAAATTGCTAATTTTTTATCAGAAAGATTTTTTATCTTTTCATTTTTATCATCAATTATGTTATACATTCCAGATAATAATTCATATTCACCATCAAATGATTCTTCAGATTCTTTTGAGATATATGTTTCAAAACGCTCTTTAATTTTTTCAATTTCAGTTTTACTATTGAACATCATATCACTTACAATAATTTCTGCTGGTGAATATCTTGAAATCTCGTCTAATAATCTCGCAAAATTATTATGTTCAACTATTTGAGTAGCTAAAAATTCTCCTGTTGAAATATCACAAACACTAATTCCAAAATATAGTCCGCTTTTATATATTGCCATTATATAATTATTTTTCTTTTCCTCTAATAAATTCGATTCTATAACTGTTCCTGGTGTTACAACTCTTATTACTTCTCTTTTAACAATTCCTTTTGCTTGTTTTGGGTCTTCTACTTGTTCACATATAGCAACCTTATAACCTTTTTCAATTAATTTTGCAATATATGAATCAGCTGCATGATATGGAATTCCACTCATTGGCGCACGTTTTTCTTGGCCACAATCTTTCCCAGTTAAAGTAAGCTCTAGCTCTCTTGATACAATTTCTGCATCTTCGAAAAACATCTCGTAAAAATCCCCTAGTCTGTAAAATAATACGCAATCTTTATATTGTTTTTTTGTTTCCAAATAATGTTGCATCATTGGTGAAAATTCTGCCATTTTATTTCCCTTCCTTATCGATTTAGTTTATTTTTATAAAAAAGTATATTTATATAAACTTTATAAAACTTCCCCTTTTAAATACCACATATGTTCTGATATTATTTTTAATTCTACTATATTTCCAATTAATTCATCTGATCCTTCGAAATTTACAACTTTATTTGTTTCTGTTCTTCCTGTTAGTATTTTGTCGTTTGTTTTACTTTTTCCTTCTACTAACACTTTTTGTTTTGTTCCTATATATTTTTTGTTGTTTTGATCTATTTGGATTTCTACTAATTGTTTTAATCTGTCAAATCTTTTATGCTTTATTTCATCTGGAATTTGATTTAGCATTTTGTCTCCTGGAGTTCCTACTCTTCTTGAATATATGAACATATATACTTGTTCAAAATTTACTTTTTCAACAACATCTAAAGTATCTTCGAAATCCTCTTCTGTTTCCCCTGGAAAACCAACAATTATGTCTGTTGATAGCTCTAAGTTTGGAATTTTTGATTTCATTTTTTCCACTAAGTTTAGATATTGCTCTTTAGTATATTTTCTATTCATTTTTTTCAAGACCTCTGTACTTCCAGATTGAAGTGGTAAATGAATTATTTTACATACTTTTTCACAATCTCTAATTGCTTCAATAACATCATCTGAAAAATCCTTTGGATGTGGTGAAATAAATCTTATTCTTTCTATTCCTGATATTTTATTTACAGCTCTCAATAATTCTGAGAATTTTGTTATTCCTAAATTACCATTTCCCTTATATGAATTAACATTTTGTCCCAATAAAGTTATTTCCTTATACCCTTCTTTTGCTAATTCCTCTACTTCATTTATTATATCTTGTGGATCTCTGCTTCTTTCCCTTCCACGTACATATGGAACAATGCAATATGTACAAAAATTATTGCAACCATTCATTATAGTTACAGATGCTTTTATTTTATCATTTCTTTTAATTGGTAGTCCTTCTATTATTTCACCATCAATATCTAATATATCTTGTATTTTTTCTTTATTACAAATTACATTATATAAATCTTCTGGTAATTTATGCATTGTATGTGTTCCAAATAGAATATCTACAAAATGATAACTTTTTTTAATTTTATCTACTATATGTTGCTCTTGCATCATACATCCACAAATTGCTATTATTGTACCTTTTTGCTCTTTTAATTTTTTAACTTCTCCCAATTTTCCAAAAAGCTTGTCTTCTGCATTTTCTCTCACACAACAAGTATTGAATATTATAAAATCAGATTCATTTATATTTTCTGTTTTAGAATAATTCATTTCCTCTAGCATTCCACATAGTTTTTCTGAATCATTTTCATTTAATTGGCATCCCATTGTAAAAATTGAATATTTTAAATTTTTACCTTCATTTATCTTTTTTATTTTTTCCATATATTCTTTTTGATTTTCTATATTCACTTTCATTCTCCTTTTCTTTAACGAGCCTATTTTACTACATTTTTTGATTTTTTTCAACAAATATTTGCAATAAAAGGGCAACAAAAAAACGAAATAGTTTTTTCTATTTCGCTTTTTATTGGATACCAAATTTCTTTTTGAATTTTTCTGCTCTTCCACCTGTTTTTTCAACTTTTAAGTTGTTTGTATAGAATGGATGACATTTTGAGCAAACATCAACTTTCATTTCTTTTTTTGTTGAATTTGTTTTCATTACATTACCACAAGCACATGTGATTGTTGCTTCTTGATAGTTTGGATGTATTCCTTCTTTCATTGTATATTCACCTCTCCTTTAATTATTAAAATAAAACTGTTTAATATAATATCACATATTTTTTTACTTTTCAATACCTTTATAGTTATTTTTGTTGTAAACTTTGAACGTAACGTGCTGAAGTTAGTAACTCATCTTTTAATGATGATTTTTTTACAAACTTTGTTATTACATTAAATAAACATGCAATGATTAAGATAAACATTAATAATTTCTTCCATATTTTTGCTAACATAACATTTCTCCTTTATATTAAGCATATGTCTATTATACTATATTTCTGAATTTTGTCAACCAGACTGAAAAAAATACTTATAAATTTTTAAATAATTACTTGATTTTTATTTAAATGTATGCTAGTATTATAAAAGTTTCATATAGGGGTATGGTGTCAATGGTTAGCATGATGGTCTCCAAAACCACAGGTCTGAGTTCGAGTCTTAGTACCCCTGCCAAACTTTTTTCAAAAATTTTATTCTATTTTTCCATAAAACTATTTTATATTTTAAATTTTATGTTATAATTTTTATTATATTGTTAAAATATTTGTATTTTAAAGGAGTTTATGGAAATGATTAAAAATGTTACACAAAAATTTATTGATTTTAATTTAAAAATATCTGGAAAAATATTCCCTGAAAAATTTAATAATTTATTAAAAAAATTTTTAACTGTAGAAGTTGTTTTATATATATTTTTTGGTGTTTTAACTACAGTTGTTAATATTGGCTCTTTTGCTATTATTACATCATGTTTTAAATTGGAAGAAAATATATCTAATGCAATTGCAATTATTTTAGCCGTATTATTTGCATATTTTACTAATAAAGATTTAGTATTTAATTCAAAAGCTGAAAGCTTTAAAGAAAAAATACTTGAATTTTTTAAATTTATGCTAGGTAGAGCCTTCACAATGTTCGTAGAGCTTATTGGATTTTATTTGTTATTTAATATATTAGGAATTCAAAAATTAATAAGCAAAACTCTAATTACAGTTATAGTTATTATATTAAACTTTTTTATTAGCAAATTTTTTGCTTTTAAAAATAATTTTTAATAAATATTAAAAGATAGGAAATATAAGTTTCCTATCTTTTATTTTATATATTTTTTGATTGGAGCGTGATTTATATTAATATTTTAAAATTCTACTTTTCTTTTATTATTATTTTCTCAATTATTATTATTGTATTCTTTTATCCCATTTTATCTTCTGATGCACTTACTACATCAAATATTTCATCTAATTCTGATTTTGAACATATTGATTCATCTTTAAAAATTTCAAAATCTACTAATGGCAGTTTTATTTGGCCTGTTCCTGGTAATACAAAAATTAGCTCTCCTTTTGGAAAAAGAAATTCTCCTACTAAATTTGCATCTTCTTTTCATAAAGGTATTGATATTCCAGCAAGTCCAGGAACTAATATTTTTGCAATTATGTCTGGAACTATTGTTATGGCTAAATTTAATGGTAGTGGTGGATGTACTGTAACTATTCAAAATGGAAATCTTTTCACTTCTTATTGTCATGTTTCACCAAACTTTATTGTATGTCCTGGACAATATGTTTCTCAGGGTGATTTAATAGCTCAAGTTGGTCCTAAAAATGTTTATGGATTTGCAGATAATAAATATTATGATTCTAATGGAAATCCAACAAATGGTGCAACTACTGGACCACATTTACATTTAGCAGTTAGAGAAAATAATGAGTATAAAAATCCTTTGGACTTTATAAATTATTGAGATTTAAATGCTTTATTTAATAATACATTATTACTAAAAAAATATTTTTGATTTTTTTGTTGAGCCCACATTTTTTATTTCAAAATCAAACTTTACTGTTATATATAAAAAAACACAATATTTTTTACTGCGTTTTTAAAATTTATCTATCTTTTCGTTTTTAAAAAAAATCTGTTTTTGAATTGCTAAATTTAAAACTTTTTTTAATGTTTTCTTATCTCCAAACCAATTTACTTTTTTTATAAATTTATCAAAAGTACACCATTTATAATCTATACTTTCTTCATTTAATACAATATTATCTTTTTTTACAAAGCTTATATAAACATATTCCTTACATTGTACTCCTAAAGACTCATATTCTAAAATCCAATTTAAGTAAATGTTATTATTAGTTAATAAATTTGTCTCCTCTTTTACTTCTCTTAAAAGACATTCCTCAGGGCTTTCATTTCCTTCTGCGTGACCGCCTACACCAATCCACTTATCCTTATTAATGTCATTTTCTTTTTTAGTTCTATGTAACATTAAATATTTTTCATCTTTTTCTATGTAACACAAAGTCGTAACTTTCATCCAAAAATCCACCTCTAAAACCAGCTAAGAATTATTACCACAAACGCCAATATTGCTATTGCACCAAACAGCTTAAGTGATTTCATCAACTCTTTATATGTTAAACTATCTTTTAATAAAATATTTTCTTTGGTTAATGATTCCATTTTCATTGTTCTTCTGATTTTTATTAAAAAACAAATATCCAGCACGCAAAGTACCAAGCATATAATGCCTAAGATTGTTCTTATTGTTACTAGCATTCTACTTTACCTCCTGCATCATTAATTTCACATATTCTTCTGCATTCTCTCTATTGTCTTCTATTTCTGCTTCGGTAAGATTTCGGATAACTTTAGCAGGATTACCAAATGCCATTGAATTGTCAGGGATTTCCATTTTTCCCGTTACTAAAGCACCGGCACCAATAATGCAATTCTTGCCTACTTTTGCTCCATTCAGAAGAATGCTTCCCATTCCAATAACTGTATTGTCGCCAACTGTACAACCATGAACTATGGCGTTATGACCTATTGTTACCCCATTGCCTATTGTTAACGCAAAACCATTACCTGTGTGCAATGTGCAATTGTCCTGCACATTAGAATTATCGCCTATTGTTATTCCTTCCATATCACCACGAACTACCGCATTGTACCAAATCCCAACATTGTTGCCTATTTCAACATTTCCTACAATGTGTGTTCCCGGTGCTAAAAATATATTTTTGTTCAAAATTCTTCTCCTTCACAACAACTATATACTTATTTCTTCTTTCTAAGCTTTCCTGTTTTCTTGCTAAAAGTATATCTTTTTCCTTTGATTTTCTGTTTGCCTTTAAGCATGCCTTTTGTCTTTGAAAAATAGTATTTAGCCTTTTTGTATGTTACCCAGCCGTTTTTTCTTTTTCCACTTTTCTTGAAGAAATAACTTTTCACTCCGTCTGTGTAAATCTGATTAGTTACTACAACTCCGTTACCTTTTGCCAAATAACTTTTACCACTAACAGTAAACCAACCGCTTGTCATTTCTCCAGTCTTCGGATTCAAATAAAATTTGTTTCCTGCTTCTTTAAAGAAACCTTTATTCATAACGGCTGTTTTGTTGTTAAAGTGATACCACTTTCCGTCTTTTTTTACCCAGCCTGCTATTTTATTTTCTTCCTTGTCAACAAAATATGTCTTGCCTGAAATTGTCTGAAAATCACCTTCGATGTTTTTTGCGCTAAGCTTGTAATAATTAATGATACCCTTTGCATCTGCCACTCCCAAACTCTTTCTTTGTTCAGCAGTTTTAAAATAATTGTTACAATCACTTTTGTTTGAAACATATCCATGTTCAATGATAAGGCTTGGAATCCTGTTAAGAACACCTTCCCTTACTATTGAATAGTAATCTGCCTTTGCGCCGTTCTTATATTTTACATTATCTAAGGTTCTAAACCAAAATCCCTCACTTTTTATTCCTAGTGTCTGCAAATTATACATTATACTACTGCCTAATGCCTGAGTGGTTTTGCTAACATTCTTATTATATCCTGAATTGTATGCTGCTAATATCATAGCACCGCTTCTCTTTTTGTCTGGATCCCAGTTTATATGAAAGCTTACAAGTGAATCTGCACTTAATCTTTTAGCCAAATGATTTCTTGCTGTAAGGCAATCGCCTAATTTAAGTCTTTTCAGGCACTTATTGTTAGTTCTTGTTATATAAACTGTTACATCTGAATATTTATTTAAATAATTTCTACATGCTTTTCCTATGTCTAGATTAACATCCTCTTCCTTTATGCCATTGGCCTTAGCCCCTTTATGACTTTTACAATGTCCCGGGTCTAATAGAATAACCTTAGACTTTGCCGGACTTAAGGATGACTTTTTGATTATTGAAGCCTTAGCTGTTTCCTCTGGCT
>ERZ791654.753-NODE-753-length-15735-cov-3.299426_pt1 | contig 15735 bp, 28 predicted proteins | sample MGYA00509960_ERZ791654 | MGnify/ENA primary metagenome ERZ791654 (study PRJEB30046, sample SAMN00715198) | human gut metagenome | study: EMG produced TPA metagenomics assembly of the A metagenome-wide association study of gut microbiota in type 2... | reverse complement strand
CCGAGCCGTAGCGAAGCGAAGGCTGAGGGAGGCGCAAGCCTCCCAAAATTAAAAATGTAAATATTTTAAAAGTAACTTAAAGGGAATAAATATGTATATTACCTTAGAAAAATTAACTCCTTGGGATGTTATAGATCCTGAAAATCCTGAAACTCTTAATAAGTATATAAGAAGCCAAAAATTTCCTTTCAAGGAAAGAAAGGAACAACAAAATAAAACAATTTTCACTTCAAATAATGAAAATGAAAGAATAAATAAGGTATTTAAGCTAAATTCTTTAGATGAAATACCTACTCATTTATATGGTCATAAAGTTTATCTTTATTTAAAAGATTACGAAAATACAATTGTTATAAAACATCTTTTTATAAATATTATAAACGGTAAAGTATTAGCTGATTATGATATAGATAAATATCAGGTAATAGGGTATTGTGAAGATTTAGTTTTATAAAAATTTAATATTAGCTTATAAGTCATATTCTTGCAATGGGCTTCTTCGTCAGGCTCTACTTGGAGGCAACTAGGACGATAGGTCTAATTGCGGCTCACGAGCTGTGAATTGCAACAATTTCTCAGCGAACAGCTGGTCGAACAATTCAGCTCGGTTAGTTTCGATACTAAGGTTTCTGTGCCAAACCCTAGGCTGGATTTATAAGCTGTCTTACTTTATGTAGGAAAATACGTAAATGGGAGATGTTGGACTAGTAACGAAGGTGAACGTCTTTACATATTTATGAAAAGACATGGTAATTTATGGGAAAAGATTATCTCTTATGATAATTTGTATCTCGCTTTAAAGAATGCTTCTCGTGGTAAGAAAAGAAAAGCAGGTGTTAAAAAGGTTTTAAGAAATCCTGATAAAGCTGTACATAAACTGCACGATATTTTAGTAAGCGGTTTTAAAAATTCTAAGTGTCGTCATAAAATAGTTTATGAACCCAAACAACGCCTTATCTATATATTGCCTTTCTTTCCTGATCGTATTGTTCACCATGCGGTTATTAATGTAGTAGAAAATATTTGGGATAATCTTTTTATTTCAGATTCTTATTCTTGTAGAAAAGATAAAGGACAACATGCCGGAAGTGAACGATGCATGGATTTTGTTAGACGGTATAAATATTGTCTTAAATGTGATATTTCAAAATTCTATCCGAGTATAAATCATGATATTTTGAAACAAATTCTAAGAAAGAAAATAAAGGATGAAAAACTTTTATCTTTGTTAGACACAATAATAGATAGTATTGAAGGTGATAAAAACGTTCCTATTGGAAATTATTTATCTCAATGGTTTGGCAATTTGTATTTAAACGAATTAGATATGTTTGTAAAACATTTTCTTCACTGTAAAGCCTATATACGATATTGCGATGATTTTGTTTTCTTTTCTAATTCTAAAGAGGAATTAAGAAGTTATCTTAATAAGATTATACCCGTTTTAAATAATTTAAAACTTGTATTATCTAAAAAAGAGATATTTCCAGTATCTCAAGGAATAGATTTTCTTGGTTATAGGCATTTTCCTAATTATATTTTAGTACGTAAATCTACTGCTAAAAGGATTCGTAAAAGAATGTCTCATATAGAAGAAAGAATTTTAAATGGTAAACTTTCTAAAGAAAGAGCAAGATCTCAAATTGCTAGTGCCGAAGGTTGGTTAAAACATGCCAATTCCTATAATTTTAAAAATACTCTTCAGTTAGATAAATTAAAAGAATTACTTTGAAAAGATTTTCAGATTTTTGTAAAGAGCGAAATTTAGAAGGAAAGAAAATACCTATAAGTAAAGTATGTTCCAAAGAAGTTGAAATACTCGCCTATAGAATTACAAAAACTAAATATTCTGATAATTGCGCTCAAATACAATTTAAATATAAAGATACGCTTTACATTACTTTTACATCCAGTAAAGTACTTATAAGGCAATTAATTTAATATAAAGAGGAATTACCCTTCGTTGCTTTTATTAAAAATGGAAAGTCAAAGGATGGAAATTCCTATTACACTTTTTCTTAATTATGGAATATCCTAGAATATTAGCAACTAAATCTGATTACGAATTTGTCAGACAAAATTTTCCTAGAAATTTATGGGAAAAAGATTTTAATAATCTTTTAGAAACCCAATATAATTGGTTTTTTGAAAGAGTATTAGAAGAGGACGAAATAATTGAACAAAATTTTGTTCAAAAAGTTCTTACTGATCCTCAAACAGGAATAAGATCCTTATATCTTTGGAAACAAGATTCTCATTGTAAACTTCTTGAATTAGGATATACTGTTGAAGAAGTAATTAGTATTCTTTCTACAGAGGAATGATATGATTGTATATAAATATGACAATAAAGAATATACTTCTTTGACTGATCTTTACAAAGTTTTACGAGAAAATAATGTTCAAATCTTTGGAATACCAGCTACTGAAGAAGAATGGCTCAGTTATGGAGTTACTTATGAGGTAGAGGATCCCTCTATTTCTTTAGAAGCAGAAAAAAGTATTAAAAAAGGTATTTTAGAACAAGCTTTTAAAGAAATTCGTAATAGTAGCAATATTTATGTAAACAGTTCTTATGGTTTTCCTATCAATGCTAATGAAACTTCTATTATTAATATAATAGGATTGATTAATGAATTGGAAGTTTCTGGAAAAGAAACTGTTGTTTTCCGAGATTTTAATAATGAATTTCATGAAGTTAATAAAGACCATTTAAAACAAATGCAAGCTGAAATTGCTAGAAGTGGTTCTGCTTATTATCTTTTAAAATGGCAATATGAAGAAAGTATTTCCAATGCTACTACAGTAAAACAAGTCAAAGATATTCAAATAAATTTTCCTAATACTATTTCTCAATAGGAAAAGAGATGACAGATACTATTATTTCTAATAATGTAAGAAAATTAAAAGTAATTGATGTTGCTATTAATGGAGATTACGAGGATCTTGCCAGCGAAAGAGGACAAATCGGTGATTTACCTTCTTTAACAAACTGTGATTTAAACACAGTTTTAACCTCTGGAAGATATTGGATAGATTCTACCGGTCAAACTAATGGGCCAACAGAAGGATTTGCCGGAGTTTTAGAAGTTTCTAGAGTAAAAGATAGCACTAATATTTATCAATTAATAAGAATTATTGATAGTACTAATAATAATACAAAAATCTATGCTCGGTTTTCCATGGATAGTGGGACTACTTGGACAGAATGGGAAGTCAATATCACTAATAACAGTGCCTTTATTACTGAGGATGTAGTTGTAGGAGGATCTTTATCTGCCGAAAGTGTTATAATAACTTCTGACGCTAGATTAAAAGAAAATCTTAAAATTCTATCAGATATTGATATTTCTTCTTTGAAAGCTTATGTCTATAATTTTAAAAATTCTAATATTGATAGAATAGGTCTTGTAGCTCAAGATGTTCAAAAAATCTGTCCACAAGCCGTTTCAGAACAAAACAATATTCTAAAAATAGATTATAACGCTATAGTTGCCTTGTTGGTAAATAAGGTTAATAATTTAGAACATAGAATCAGAGAGTTAGAAAATCATGAGTAAACTCCGAATAGATCAGGTTAATGAGGAAAGTTTACGCCTTTATAAATTCGGTAGTGATGATATTGCTTATGACTTTAATTTGACGTTAGGTACTGTTACTGTAAACGGATCTTTACCTTCTGATTTAGTTGTTTCTTCTGCTGTTTATTGTACACCTGTTACGGTTCAATGTAATACTATTAATTGTACAACAACAGACTGTACAACCATTCAATGCACGACAGTAAATTGTACTACGATAAACTGTACAACCATTCAATGTAGTGGAAGATGTACGGCTAATTGTTTAGAATGTAATAATTGCAAGCATCAATCAACTAAATGCGATTTTAACAGTAAATTATGCGTAAACTGCTATCATTGTTATGACTGTCAAAATTATACGTAATTATGTCAAAAATATCTTATGACGAAAATACAGATTCGGTAGTATTTTCCTTCGATAAAAACCAGTCTTTTAATCTTTTTCTAGCACCGATTTCTTTTGAAGAGATAAAAGCCTCTAATACTATATCAACCATTGCTGTTCATTGCTCCGATAAACAATGTAATCAAGTTCAATGCAATCAGGTAAAATGTTCTAACGTACAATGCAATCAAGTACAGTGTTCTCAAGTTCGCTGTTCGCAGTATCGTCAATGCGTTTATGTGTACAGATATTACACTAACTGCAACTGCGATTGTAATTGCGATTGTACTTGTGGTGATAGCGATACGGATGGTTAATTATGAAGATATATAAAGGTACGCCTCCTTCCGAAAATCCTGATAGTATCTATGTAGCTAATAGTCTTAGGTTTGAAGAAAAATACGTTGCATTAGATAGTATTTCAGGACAAAGTGCTTTAAAACTGATTACTCTCAATAATAAAGCCTACCAAATTGATTCTTTAAAAAGTCATGAATTTTTAGCCTCGCGGTTCATTATTTGGGAATCCGAGGCTTTTACCAATAAAGTGTATTCTTTTAATTGTTGTCATCTTACTGTACCTGAATCTATGCCTAATACATGGGCTTGTAAGATAGATTACAATTCTACTTTTAGTTCTTTTATCAATAAAGTACCTTTAAAATTATCCCTGTATTTATCTATATTATCTGCTTCTAAAACTAACTTTACAGAAGAGCAAAGAGATAATTTCCTTGCAGGTACTAATCTAAATTATCCTGCTTTAGTTTCACCCACTGTTACTAATAAAGTAATGCCCTCTGATGGTACTGTAGCATGGTCAAACGAAAACTTTTCCATATCTGCTTCTTATAGTACTTCTGATAAGCCAATTGTTTTAACAATATCAGATAATAATCCTCAAGTTACTTTTATTGATATAAAAGGTGTATTAATATGATATATCCTGTTCTATACATTTATAATAGTGAATCAACCGAATACGATAATGTTTATCAATATTTTGTTGATGAAAACAAATTGATTATTCGAGTATGGGCTTCTTTTAATCCCGAGGATTCTACACCTCAAGCTAATCTTTCTTTAGAAGATACTTATAATACTAATATCCTTAGTGATGGTACTGAGAAAATTATTGAATACAAAGATAAATTTTGGTATTTAGCAGGAGAAAGACAGTTTGATAAAACAAAGCAGAGTGATTCTCAAAAATTTGGTAAACAAATTTTGTTTGGTGTAACTAATCAGAATAATATATCTTTAGCTACAAGTATAGATACAAGATCTGATACAGCTTATTTCCAAAAACCTGCTCTTTATTTTACTTATTTTGGATTAAAACCCTTAGTTATTATTCATTCGTTTACTAAAGAGCAGAGTTTAACAAATTGCTGTTATACGTTATATGGTACTACACAGGAAAATGTAATTACTAATATTCCTATTTCCCATGTAGTATCACCTGAAGAACAGATTTTAAATCACACTGAAGGTAACTACATGGATATAACTTCCTTGTATTGTATACCTGAAATAGAATCTTCGGAAGTTACTTATGGAGATTCTTTTGAACTCACTATGTCCACATGGTGTTTTAATGCTTCCGTAGATACTATACGTCCGACATCTTTTGACAATGCCTATTTAGATACTTCAATTAACCGAACTATTTTTATTACGGTAATATGTGATGGGTATGCAAACACAACTTATGCTGTAAATATTGCAAACGGAATTGGGAGTATTTCTATACCTACTTCTCAATATAAAGTAGGTGATGTATTAAGATTTAGCATGGATGTTAAATTCCCCTCTTCCTTGAATCCTGTACAAATTACCTTAATCTAATTATGCTATTTAAAATAAATGCACACACCGTAAATGGTGAAAAAGAAGTCTTTTATTACGATAATATAACAAATGCTGTAAAAAATTCTGATAAAAGGCGTTTGTATTTTTGGACAGATAAAAAGTTTGAAGGTATAAAACAGCCTTATATGGAGAAGAAAGAAGTTTTCTCTCCAAAGAACCCTCTTAAGAAAATACGAAAACTAAATGCTTTAAAAATTCAACTTGGTCTTAAGTGTAATTATTCTTGTGCTTATTGTTCTCAAGCCTCTAATAGAATAAATGATACTTCTAAATATCCTACCGAAGCTGACGTTGATAAATTCTTTGACATTATTGATGAGCAGAATATTTTGTTATGGGATAAGGGTAGGATTGAATTATGGGGCGGAGAGCCTTTAGTGTATTACAAGGTATTGAAATATTTAATCCCTAAGCTAAGAAATCGTTGGAAAAAAGCATTTATAAGTATAGTTACTAATGGTTCTCTTTTAGATAAAGAGAAAATAGACTTTTTCTTAAAGTACAATGTTCACATTACTATCTCCCATGATGGGCCGGGTTTTCATCTTAGGAATAAAGATGATCCTATGAATGATCCTAAGATGGTAGAGATATGGAAATATCTTTTAGATAAAAGTATCGAAGCTAAAAACCCAATGGGATTTAATGTGGTTATCTCTCCTGCTAATTATGATCTATATAAAATAGCAGAATTTTTCAAAAAGTTTGACGAAAGAGTTTCCTTTGGCTTTGAGGGTATTGTTAATTATCATAGTGATTCTCAAAGCCTAATGATTTTTGATAAACAGAAACGAGATACATTAACTCAGCAGATTTTTGAGATAATTACATCACAATGGGATAACCCTGTGTGGCATTCTATTCAGCAAAGAGCTATACGCTTATTAGAATGGTTAGTTTATGCAAAACCTTCTAATAGTATTTCTGCAAAATGTGAATCTACTAGCGATCAAGTCTTAGCAGTAACTCTAAAAGGTGATGTGTTAAGTTGTCAGAATTGTGATCCTGTTGATTTTAAAATAGGTAACATAGCAGATTATGATAATATTGCTAATGACGCTTTTCTACATTGGAGCCTGCGTCCTAATTGCAAAGATTGCTTTGCATTATCAGGATGTCGTGGCGGATGTCCTTATTTAGATCACAGAGAACACCATATCACGTGTAAGAATGAACGCTTGCTATGGGGAGCTATTTTTGCAGGGGTTTGGTTCCATCTTACAGAAACTATTATTGATAATATTGAACCGTATAATGATATAGAATCCGGTGATAAGTATTATCCTAAAGAATTTTTTCATACTGTAGAACCTATCCATGACGACATAGAACAAGTTGTACCCTCTATTAAAGATGATATAGAACAAATTGTATCATCTATTGATGATGGTATAATACACAGTTTACCGCCTATTAATGATGATATAGAATCATATAAAAGGAAATAAAAGTGTATTATTGGAAAAATCTTACGTATGGTGCAGGACGTTCCTACAATATAAGTTAATACCAGCTATATCTGATAGATACTTAAACGAAATTTGGAGACAAAATGCTTACAACAAATCTCATTACAGCAGATGATCTTAAAGAGCTTATTATAAGCACTATGGTTGAATATTTAAAGAATAACTCAGTCACTTTGGGGGGGGGCAAGAGTTACAGGCAATTTAACTGTTGATAATGAAATAAGAGCAAATTATGTAGAAGCTCTCAATAAAGTAGGTGTCAGGGACAATACAGAAGGTGGAGAAGTAATTCTCTATGGTTTAAACGATACTAAGATAACTTGTCATATAGACGTTGTACCTGATAATCGTATGCGTCTATGGGCAGAAGTTCCTGCTACTGACACAACACCTAAAACTACTTATGAAGTTGCTTATTGGGATCTTACTAAAAAGGCTACTAAAGCGAGCAATGTATAAAGGAATTATATGCAAATAAGTTCACCGATTACTCTAGATCAATTAACAACATTAATTGATGAAAGAGCAGAATTAAAAGCTAATGCTTTAATTAGCAAAGCATTGGGGGGGGGCAGGTTTTAGCCTATGGCTTTATAAAGCTAACTTATACCAATATGGCCGTAACTGCTGTACAAATACTTAATAGTTACAATATAGCAAAAATAGAAGACATTAGTCAAGCAACAGATTCCCATATTACTTTTAGATTATGGTTTACTAATGCCTTATCTAATAATAACTATATACCATTAATAAGTGCAGAAGCTGGAAGTAGAGGAACAGAATTGTATGGGGTTTATGGTAAAACAGTGAATTATTTTACATTTGACTTTACTACGATTGCTTCTACTAGGCCGGGAATTACAGAAATAAATATTTTTATTTTTGGTAAATAAGATGATTACAAATACTCCTACTACTTTAGAACAACTTACCTCTCTAATAGATTCTCGTATTTCAAACTATTTGGGGGGGGGCAGAAATAAATATAGCTAATTTAAATGTGGATACTTTAAAAATTAACGGTGTATCCTTAGATACAAATACTATATTACATATAGATAGTATAGGCGATAAATATATCAGATATAGCGATGGTGTACAAATATGTTGGACAACCGTTGTTATGGACGCTCAATTAACTTCGTCTGTTGCCGCTGACAACTCACCTTCTTATTATTGTATTGTTCCTTGGACTTTTCCTAAACCGTTTTGTGAGCATCCTTCCGTACAAGTTACTTCTATGGATTTATTATTAGGATTGTATACAGCTTCTGCTGGAGGTAATATAAGTAATGAAGGATGCGAATTAGTAGGATGGGAAAATCCGCAGGGAACTTTGAATGTTATGCATTAGCTATCGGTAAATGGAAAACAAATTTATAGAACTAGCAAGAGTTTGTGTTCCTCTTGGTGTTGCGTGTAATTTAAAATGTTTATATTGCTATAGAGAATGGAATAAGCCTAAAATACCTGCATTTAATTCTTTAATGCATGAGTTTTTACAAACTCTTAATCCTAATAAAACATTTGCTGTAGTAGCCTCCGGTGGAGAACCTTTTCTTTACATGGATAAAATAAAAGAGCTATTTCACTATGCTAATCCTAAAATCCATAAAAAGATAATGACTAGTGGTGTTTATCTTACTCAGGATATTGTAGATTGGATTAATGAGAATAAAATAGAAATTCATTTATCGTATGATGGTAAAGTATCGAAATATTTACGTGGTGTAGATATTTTAGAAGACGATAAGTTACTTTCTCTTGTAAAGCAGATTGAATGCTTACGTATAAATAGTGTTATTACAAAATACAATACCAATTGTCTAGATATTTATAAACATATTGTACGTAAACTAAAACGTGATGATTTTAGGTACACCCCTAATGTAGTTTACTCTATAAATAATGAAGATTTAATCAAAGATTTTAATATAAAAGAGTATGTTGAAACTTGGAATGCAGTATATGAAATTACTCCTAGGTATTGGGCATACAATAGAAACGGAGAAAAGCCTTCTCTCGGATTAAATATCCTTCCTAATGGTGATGTTGTGGATATGGGCTATCTCTATAAATACGGTACTGTTTTAGATAAATATGAATCTATTAAAGAAAAAGTATTAAAAGAAAAGTGTGCTAGGTATTGTATAAATAAAGATTGCAAAATAAGAGATAGATGTAATAGATTCGTTACTTTAGCAACACCCTTTAACTGTTCTATATTAGAAGAAATATATGAATATACAAAAAGAAGTTGTACCTAGTCCCTCTATTGAAAAACTTATGATTAAACTCGGAGGTGATTGTAATTTAAAATGCAAGCATTGTCATTGTTCTATTCCTGAGTATAAGTATAATCCTGATATTATTCGATGGATAAAGGGATGTGGTAATTTAAGAAGTATTAATTTCAACGGAGGCGAACCTCTTCTTTATCTTGATATTATTAAAGAAATAGTTAGTCATCTTAGCTTTTATAAATATATGTTTAAAACAGTGACTAATGGTACTCTTCTTGACATGGACACAGTTGACTTTTTCAACGATAATTTCTTTAATGTAGTTATATCTTTTGATGGTAAAGAATCAGGAAGAGATAATGCTTATTTACCTCGATGGGAGTTAGCTCGTTATTTAAGAAATCTATCATTTAGTTGCTATACCTCGGGTTCTTTAAGCATAAAAGATATTCAAAAAGACGTAGATACTCTTATTAAAGATTATCATTTACGTAATGTATGTAATGACGGTAGTATATGTGCGAACTTTATACATGAAATAGAGAACGCCGATGTTGTACGTACACAAGAAGATGTAGAGAAATACCTTTCTTCTATGCAAGAAACTATAGAAGAACAATTGCAGTATTATTTAAAAGATAATTACTTTATAGATAAATTCACATTAAACAGATCTTTACAAAAATGGTATTTCCCTAAAACTTCTACTTATGGTGTTTCTTGTGCTTGTTCTAAAGTAGTTACATTAACGTTAGACGGACGTTTCTTAGGGTGTCCTTATACGAATGAATACTATGGTGATATTTATACAGGATTTGATGTAGAGAAACTAGAGAAACAAGTACCAGATAAATGTAAACGTTGTAAGATATTCAATGTATGTAGAAATACTTGTTTTAAAAATACTACCAATCATGAATGTATTATTGCAAAACGGATGTATGCTTTCTTTAAAAATTTAGAAAAGAAGTATTCGGTAAAATTCAACGAAATATTTGAAAAGGAATATGTATGAAAAAATATATTTATAACAATACCTCTTATTTTTCATTAGCTGATTTACGCAGAGCTTTAGCACAAGACAACAAAGCCTTTGGTAATCCAACTAGTGTAGAGGGATGGGAAGCATTAGGAGTAACGGTTGAAGACTATGAAGTTCCTCCTTCTCCTGCTGAAATTCAAAAGAAGCTGGTAGACGCTGTACAGGAATATATGGATAAAAAAGCTCAAGAATTGAACTACGACAATTGTTTATCTGTATGCTCTTATTTTAACAGTGGTGTAGAAAAGTTTGATAAAGAAGGTGCTGCCTTTCGTACATGGCGTTCCGCTGTATGGCAAAAGTGCTATCAGGTTTTGGATGAATGTTTAGCAGGCACAAGGTCTGTTCCTACATCCCAAGAACTTATTGAAGAGTTACCTTTATTAGATATAAATTATGCAGACTAATACTCCTATTTCATTAGAAGAGCTTTCTAACTTTATCTTAAATAAGTGTTATCCAATAGGTAGTTTGTATTGGACGGAAAAAGAAGAAAATCCCGCCTCTTTATTGGGGGGGGGGTTGGACGCAGATAAAAGATAAATTTATCTTAGCGGCTGGTGATACTTATAAAAAGGGTCAAACAGGTGGCGAAGCATCTCATACTTTAACTGTTGGTGAAATGCCTAATCATACCCATAGAATTTATTTTGATAATAACTACTCTGCAAATAGTAATGGTGTAGATGCAAGTACAAACCAATGGAAACAGGCTTTAGTTAATCAAAATAATACAGCAGCAAATATTAATTTATCTTTTACAGGTAGTTCTCAGGCGCATAATAATATGCCACCTTATGAAGTTTTCTATTGTTGGAAACGAGTACAATAAATGTTTAAATATATACCACGAAGAGTTTGTATCCCTATTGGGATGGCTTGCAATGTAAAATGTTTATATTGCATGAGAAAAGCAGGAAAGATAAGAGAACCTAAACTAACTCCTATTATTCGTGAGTATCTACAATGGCTCTCTCCTAAAACAACGGAAGCAGTTGTTATGAACGGAGGTGAGCCACTTCTTTATATAGATAGAATAAAAGAAATACGTTCTTTAGTACATCCAAATATTCATTTTACTGTAATGACAAACGGTACTTTATTAACAGAGGAATTTGTCGATTGGTTAAATGAAAATAACGGAGAATTGCATTTTTCCCATGAAGGAGTTGGAGCAAAATACTTAAAGGGTATAGACGTATTAGAAAACCCTTATATCGTTAAATGCTTAAACAAAGTAAAACGTATGCGTATCTATAATCTAATGGCAAGTTGCAATCCTGATGTTATGGAGAATTATAGGTACGTTATTAGTCATTTACCTAACGTCGAAAAGTTGTGTTATAATGCTTTTCCTATGTTCGCTTTTGCTGGTAACGAGCATTTAGTAAAAGATTTTGATTATGACCTTTTTCAAAAGTCTTATATGGAATTTGTTGATACAGTACCTGAATACTATAGGCACAATCCACATCTTATTTTAAGTAGTCATAGAATGCTTGGTTTAAATGTTTTATTAGATGGTTCTGTTGCTTCGATTTCCACACTAAGAAAATACGGTACTATTTATAATACTAAAGAAGAAATTATTGAAAAGATAAAAGAAAGTGGTGATACAGATTTTTGCTTAAATAGAAAATGCTCTGCTAGAAACTGTTGTACTATGGCACCACAATGCGCCAATGAGTTTTCTTGTAAATGTATGGAAATAGTTAATTTTGTCAATAATGCCTATAGAAACCTATGATAACAGAAATTGATATTACTAATTTTCAAATACTATCGCCTTTAAAAGAAGATCAGGTGAAGTATATACAGAAGTTGCAAGACAAAAGACCACGAATCTCTAATAAATTTCCTACACAAATTACAGTGTCTCAAGATATCGGAGTAAAAGGTAGTGTAGTCAAATATGATAATACTTTTTATATAAGCAACTCTACGTATAAACTTTTACCCATTCTTTGGAAAAGTAAAAAAGAGCTTTATAAAGATATAAACTATTTATTCAAATATTCCTCTGCTGAATTTGACGATGGTTGGGAAAGTTTTTGTCAAAATCTTTATGAGAAAATTTATTCGGATTGCATTAAAAAATCTTTCGACACGCCCGAAGTAGATTTTGCTAAAAAGATGTGTAAATCTTTTACTTGCATGAATGGTATAAATACTTTAGCAATATCTGATAGGGGTTTTCATTTATGTAAATACTCTGATGAAATAGTAGAAGGTAGTATTACTGAAATTGGGGAGAAAATAGCTTATGAAAAAGAAAATATAAAAAGCTATTGTACAAACTGTATTTGCTTTAAGCATTGCAATATGAAGTGTGGTATTGCTAGAAAGAGTATGAATGTTTGTGAAGCTATGCAAACATTATATATTTATTTGTACCAATTAGAGGAAGATATTTTTGCACATCTTTATAAAAACTTCCCTATTAAAGATATACATACAGAGGGTAGAGAATTTTTTGAATTAAAAGATCTATCCGTAGAAACTATATCTACTTATGCAGATAAAGATATCATACCCTGCTTGAAATTATCTTCTAACGATTTAGATAAAATGTTATCAGAGGATAATAGATTGTATCTAGATATGAGGGTATTGGATACGCTGGAATTTTGGCTACCATGTACACATGAGGATATTTATAAATATAATAAGTTACTTAAAAAACTTAAATATATAAAGCCTTTTAATCTATATCCTGAAAAAGAAGATGACTATGAAATAATTCGGTTTTATATGAATAAACAGATTAACTTTTCTCTTTTTCCTAAACAAAAATATACCAACATATATGAGTTTTGGCTATGACTTTATTTAACTTCTTTGTTAAAGTAAAAAGAACAGGCTTTTAAAAGAAATATCATGATTCAAAAGTATACGAATGTTAATATGGGAATGGAAGTGGAAGAAAATTATAAATATTTATGTTTATGCCGAATTGTTTACACGGAAATGGAAATAGAGTTAGTATGGCATAACAGTGAGTGGTGTTATCCTAATACGTTTGAAACTTTCAAAAGTTATGGTAAAGTTGTGAAAATTATTAAAAATTTAGGTTTTTATGGGTATAAGGAATAGTATAATTAAACACCAGCTTCCAGCAAATAAAAAAGATAGAATTTATTTTATTTCAAGGATAGTAGGTTCTTATTACGCTGCTAAAAATTATGCAGTATTCAAAGAAGTAGGCTTACCCAAATTAAATAGCTCTTATAGATTTGGATGTAAAAGAGCGGATATTCTTTGCTTAAATACCAAAGACGAAGTTATTATTTTAGAAACAAAATCTTCTTGGGAAGATTATAAGAGTGATAAAAAATGGCCTTATTATTTGGATTGGTGTAATAAATTCTATTTTGTAGCCGATAGTGAGTTGGCAAATAGAATAAAAGAAGATTTAGATAATAAGGATGTTGGTATTATTAGTGTTTCCGAGGATATCTTTTTTATAAAGAATGCCCGTAAAAGAACTCCGGAAATTCTTAAAGAAAATTTTACCAAATTACACAAAGCAATTATATTCCGAGCTTCCTCTTTTAGAGGTAATGGTTCGGTTAATATGTTTTCCCAATTCTATCCACCTAAATTCATTTCATCTTGGGAATTGAAATCATGCAAGAAATAATTATTTATACCGATGGCGGTTATAAATCCCATGTTAAATTAGGAGCATGGGCCTGTCTTTTGATGTGTGGAGAACATTCTAAAGAATTATATGGAGTGTCTCAAAATACTACTAATAACAAGATGGAATTAACTGCAGTGATTAAGGCATTACATGCTTTAAAGAAACCCTGTAAAGTAAAGCTTTACAGTGATAGTGAATACGTAGTTAAAGGAATGACCGTTTGGATCAAGAATTGGATTTCAAATGGTTGGAAAACTAAAGATAGAAAAAAGGTCGCCAATCGGGATTTATGGGAAGAAATTCTTAAACTCTCTAAAATCCACGAAATAGAGTTTTTATGGGTAAAAGGGCATGAGAAAAATGAATATAATAATAGAGTAGATGCCTTATGTTCTATGGCAATAGAGGAATGCAGATAGTAGGAGACTGAAGGCTGTCTCCTACTAATTGGTATTTGAGCCCTTTTTACTTAATTCTTGTTGGCTTGATTGAATAGCCCCTTGGGACAGAATTAAAGACTCTTTTTGCCTTCGTATATAAAATTTTATTGATGTAGAGATAAAAACGGAATAAAATAAAAGATGATAAAAGGAGATTTTTATGACTAAGAAACAAATTAAGGCATCTCTCCCTCCGGGAGTTCTTCCTATGTCTCAAGAGCGTTCTCAAGAGATTTTAAGACACGCTAAAAATAATCCTCCAGTGAAGGTATGCAGAACAAAGGAAGAATTAGAAGAATATACTACAGATCTTCTTAAAAAATGGAAGCTTATATGAGAAATATTGTTTTTACTAAAGCTTATCAAAAAGATTTTAGACGGGTCATTCAACAATATTCCAAAAATAAGCGAGAGGAGATTAATAAAGAATTAAACGGTATTCTTGAAAAAATTGGGAATGATACTCTGTCTGTTACAGAAAATACTTTTTATAAAGTACATGCTTTAATAGGCGATAAACTTGGAATTTGGGAATTTCACTTTAGAAATGATATTTGTGTTGAATATACAATAACAGATACAGAAATCCGAGTACTACGTATTGGAAGTCATTCTGCTATTGAATTAACTTCTATAATTGCTAAAACTTTAAAACGTTTGAATTTCTAATACTTATATTATGAAAATCATTAAAGAAAAGAAAGTTAAAAGCAATTCCTTTAATTATACTAGTCCTGAAAAGCGTAAAGAGCTTTTAAAGAATAATCCTGTTATAAAGATATATCATAACAAGAAGGAACTCAAGGATTATTTTGATACTTTAGCAAATTTAAAATAATCTAAATATTATTAGAGGCCTTAAAGGCCTTTCTTATTTTGGAAAAATTATGAATAAATATTTAACGCCCCCCCCTCATTAATACTCCAATAGCAGAAGATGGGGATTATAATATTATACCAAATAATATCAATGAAAAAGGAAAAGCTTCTCTTGAACAGGGATTCCCTGTAGAAACTTCTATTCCTTTCAATCAAGGTGGTTATGCTCCTCGTC
>ERZ791654.706-NODE-706-length-16584-cov-1.976405_pt1 | contig 16584 bp, 16 predicted proteins | sample MGYA00509960_ERZ791654 | MGnify/ENA primary metagenome ERZ791654 (study PRJEB30046, sample SAMN00715198) | human gut metagenome | study: EMG produced TPA metagenomics assembly of the A metagenome-wide association study of gut microbiota in type 2... | reverse complement strand
CTCTGTCTGCTTTACGACGGCTTTTTTTCTTTTGCCGTCGTCCGGCAGATAACAAACAAATATTATGTTTTGATTTATTTTATCAATATCAACTTACTTTAAGATGAATTTTAGCTTACGGATTTGTAAGATAAAAAAGAGTGAGCAGTTTTAGAACTGCCCACTCAATAGATAATGTCAGATTATTGTGCGCTAATATTTTCGACGACAGACATTCGTTGTAACCGTTTTGCGGGTCCTTTAACTGCCAAAAGAGAAGTCAACAGTACAATGGCGATTATGAGTATAAGGGGAATAAACGGAATACTCCATGCTGTTCCCCAAATATTTGTTATAAGACTTACATAGATAACCCAGTGCATAGGAAGTCCAATGATACAACCCCAAATCACTCCGCTTATTGCGTAGGTTCCTGCTTCTGCGATTATCATTTTTATAAGTTGGCGATTGCTCATTCCAATCGCTCGCATACTTCCGTATTCTTTCATTTTTGCGGCAACTCCCATATTGATTGTATTCATAATATGGAAAATGGTAATCGCAACGATAATAGATAGGAAGCCGTAAACAAGAACTGCAAAAGTATAATACAGATTTCTTTGCTGCTGCACTTGAGAAAGGCTGTCTGAAAATATTACGCCACCATTAGTAAATATGTTTTTAATTGCGTTTACATCTTCACTGGAAGCGTTGTTCTCAAATTGAATGTCGATAATAGTATAGCCAGTTTCTCCGGTCAGTGCGCTAAAGGTTGCTTCCGAACAGAAAAAGGTTTCCGTACCCTTTACACGGGCTAAGGGGCTATCAGACAAAATTCCTGCAACCGTAACAGTTTTTTTCGTATTATTGATAGATAAAGTTATCTTGTCGCCAACTTGTACATTAACATTTCCCGTCTGTACGAATAGCACTTGATTTTCTTGCTGCATAACTGTTTCTATGGAACCTGCTACCAAAGAATCCGCCGCCCATTGAAATTGATTTTCCTCATAGGAAATAAGATTTGCATTGTAGCTTTTTCCACTATTTTCTGATGGAACATCATAAGCAAACATACGCCCGTATGCCCGCTTGACATCATCATTTTTCTTAATCTGTGCTAACATTTCGCTCTCAATCGAACAAGTATTAGTTTCACTTGCTATGGATAATTCCGGCGTATAAACCGGGGGCACAAAAGCATTTTGCATAAAATCAACAAGTGTACTGAACGTGAGAAACAATGTAATACAGATAGCAAATGCCCCTGTCATTAAAATGTAATTTCTTTTCTTTGCTTTTGCGTGATGAATACCCAATGCGGTTTCAATTTTAAATGTCTTTGTGTTAGCTGCTTTGTGAAATGTAGCTATTTGTCCAGCATTTCCTGATACAGCGGTAAGCGGAGAAACTTTTGCGGCTCTTCTTGCCGGAGAACGAGCAGCCAGTAAAACGGTCAGCAATCCTAACAAAATACTTGCAACTATACTTATCCAACTAATACCCCAAATCGGCATTGAAGAAAACCATTCTGGACTTATTACCCGCATGGCGGCAGACAAAATCCAAACAATCACAATGGAGAATATAATTCCAATGGGAATAGCCGTTTTACACCAATACAGCCCCTCTAAGCGTACAAATCGCATTATTTGTCTTTTGGTTGCCCCCAGACACCGGAGCATACCAAAAAATTCTGTTCTCTCTGCTACATTGCTGTTTAGACTGCTTGAAATCATCAAAATGCAAGTCAGCATGACAATAAGTGAAAGAATAAAGGCTACTTGATAAATCTGGTTTACACCTGTTTTCCCCTCTATTTGCCCTTGTATGCTCAAAAGAGGTGTATTTCCGGTTATCTGTTCATCAGTCAGATGATTGGCTGCTTTTATATCATTGATTGCGTCCGGTATATTGCATAAATGTGAAAACTGGGCAACATAACTTTCATTAGCGCTAGAAACAGCCAGCGTTCCTAAACCCTCTGGTGTCATTACTACAATCGGCAAATTCTCAGCAATCAAGTGTGAAGTTTTTGTATCGTCTAAAAAGCCAACTATCTGATAATCTGCCATACTTCCGTTCGGATTATACAATTCAACTGTATCATTCAACAAAACAGAGGCAGTATCTTTAAGTGAAGAAGATATTGCAATCTCGTTTGGCGCGTCTGGATATTTTCCCTCTGCAATCCCGTTCAGAAATATATCGTCAAAAACCCCTTTATCTTGCGCGCTGATAGTAATAGGCTGTTCTTTAATAAAATATCCTGCTTCGGAAGAAACTGTATTATGCCACCCGGAAATTTTTACCTCTGGACGAGCTGAAATAAAGGAAGCTGTCTGCGAATCAATAGCATGAAACGCATAATGCCAGTTTCCGCTTTTCTCTATTTCGTGTTGCGTAACACCCTGTAAATACATATCGGCAAGACCAAACATGACAGCAACCAAAATAACCGCAAGAGTAATACAAATACGGGTCATTCTACTTTGCTTGCGGTGGATTTTGGTTGATATAGGGACAAGTTTAAGATAATGCTTCATTTGCCGTCCCCCCTAAGTCTGTAAGAATACCGTCGCTCACACGAAACACCCTGTCAACCGAAGATGTTAAATTATTATTGTGCGTTATCATCAAAATTGTTTGTTTAAAATGTCTTGACGCACTGATAAGCATATCAATAACGTCTTGACTATTTTTACTGTCGAGATTTCCCGTCGGTTCATCGGCTAAAATTAGTTTTGGCTGTGTTATCAAAGCTCTCCCAATCGCTACTCGTTGTTGCTGTCCTCCGGATAATTGTCTCGGTAAATGATAGCGGCGTTCTGCCAATCCAAGTAAATTGAGGATTTCGTTTACTTTTTTAGGGTCTGGCTTTTGATAATCTAACAGTAGAGGGAAAATAATATTTTGTTCTACATTCAGCTCAGACACAAGCTGGAAAGACTGAAAAATAAATCCTATGTTGCGTCGTCTGTAAATTGTCCGTTTTTCTTCTTTCATAGAAAACAGATTTTGCCCGTCAATAAAAATAGAACCCGAAGTCGGCGTATCTAAAGCACCGATGCAGTTAAGCAAAGTACTTTTTCCAGAACCAGATTCACCTACAACAGCAGCAAATTCCCCTTTTTCAAGTGAGAAAGACACATTTTTTAAAGCATTTACTTTTGCTTCGCCTTTCCCGTAAGTTTTACATAAATTTTCAACTTTTAAAATTTCCATAAATCATAGACCTCCTTTCTTAAAGGATAACAGGAACAGCTTACAATCCGGTGAATTCCACCTTACGATTTCGTAAGGAAAGAAACTGAAAAAGTAGTACCTTCATGTAAAACACTTTGAACAGAAATAAGCCCCTCTTGTCCCTCTATAATAGATTTTGCAAGAGGAAGTCCTAATCCAATTCCCGGAGTGTTGAGGGAATATTTACTGCGATAAAAGCGTTTGAAAATATGGTGTATATCTTCCGGGGCAATTCCACTTCCATTATCAGAAACTAAAATTCGTATCATAGTTGGTGTACTTTCCCAAGTAATCTTTACTATTCCTCCTATTTCTGTATGGTCTAACGCGTTCTTTACAAGGTTCCCAATCGCTTCACTTGTCCAATCCATATCACACATAATAACTTGATTAGATGTTCCATTTACAATAATCTGTTTTTTTTCTTGTGTAGCTCTTATTGTAAGTTCACTGATAGCGTTTTTAACTAATTCCTGTATAAGACAGGTACGCTTGTCAAAAAGAATATTTCCAGTATCTAAACGTGCGATTTTAAGCATAGACAAAATAAGCTGTTCTATTCGTTTTAAGGCGGTTCCGGTTTTTTGCGAAAATTTTTTTACTGTTTCAGTATTATCCGGTTCCGCTTCTATAATTTCTTGATACATCATCAAAGCTGCTAATGGAGTTTTCAGTTGATGTGAAATATCTGAAATTGTGCTTTTCAAAAATTCTTTTGTTTTATGTTCTGTTTCACTTTTGGCTTTAAGCATAGTTGCAAGCTGTTCAACAGATGCAAATAAATGAAAAAGGTCTCCCTCACTGTCTTGCGGTAAATGACAAGAATAGTCATTGTTAATATAGTTATCTATAATTTTTCCAGACTGTCGATATAGATTATTTCTAATTTGTAGGAAAGAAATAACCCCAATGACAAGAATTATCACTAGACAAATTCCCCCTCCTAATGCTATACGCAAAAAGTGATATTGAAACTGGGAAAAATGTGGCAACAAGCTACCAAACGTATTTGTGGTAATTCCCAAATTATCTAAAAATTCCATTCCCGCGGTACTTATATCTGTGGAAGAAATAGCATTGGCAATTACTTCTTTTGAAACCTCCTGTTCCAACAAGGCAGATACAATAGCTCTATCATGTTCCAGATACATAGACTTTGCTGTATTTAATTGATTTATAGAAAACCATGTAGAAACTCCCACAAGTAAAATACTGTATATAGCAATAAAAAGAGAAAAGTGTTTTATTTGCTTGTCACGAAAAATATTCATACTTACACCTCTTTCCACTGATAACCAAAGCCGCGAATGGTTATTAAGCGCTGCGGGTGGGAAGCGTCAGTTTCCACTTTTTCGCGAAGCCGCCGGATATAAACCGATAAGGTGTTATCGTCAACAAAATTTCCTGTACCGTCCCATAAATCATTTAGAATAATATCTCTGGAAACAATGCGATTTGCATTTCGTACTAACAGACAAAGCAGACGGTATTCTGCGTTTGTCAGTTCTAGTATTTTATTGTTCAAAATTACGCGGCAACTTAAAAAGTCAATCGAAATGTCCCCACATTTCAATACACTTGCCTTGTCCTGAGGTGTTACTCCTGCACGTCGTAACAAGGCACGAATACGGGAACATAGTTCCCCCAACTTAAAGGGCTTTGTAACATAATCGTCCCCGCCGCAATCCAAGCCACGAATAATATTGACTTCTTCATCAGAAGCAGTCAAAAAGATAATCGGTATCTGTTTGTTATGTTTCCGCACATTTTCGCAAACCTCAAAGCCTGTTCCGTCCGGCAGTGTCACATCAAGAATAAGCAAATCGTATTTTTCGATTTGCGCTAATTGCTTTTCTGCTTCTTCAACAGTACGGGCAATATCAACGTAGAAACCATTTTTCTTTAGAGAGTAATGCAACCCGTCTATTAAGCTAATATCATCTTCTAAAAGTAATAAGTTACTCATGCTTAAACTCCTTTCTCCTTGCGTCAACAGGTTTTTCTGCATCCTTTGGTATCAACCACATATAACCGATTTTTGAAACTCCCGGTATTCTATCTTCCTTACAAAGAATCTGTACTCGTCGTTCAGAAATGCCCCATTTTTTAGCTGCTTCGGGGCAAGACATATATTCCATAACAGTCCCAGTCCTTTCTATAAACCATATTATCATAATTATAGTCGGACATACGAATAATAGCAAGTGCAAACATATGAATTATTATGGCTACAAATAGGAACTGTATAGACGTATTCAGTATGAAAGAGGAACAGTAGAATGTATATGGGTGAATAAATATGGCAAAAAGACCAACAGCTAAATATGACTTTAAGGCTTTCGGACAAGCTATCAAAGCAGCGAGAACCGAACGAAAAGAGAGCCGCAAGAAAGTAAGTGATGAAATGTATATCTCACCACGTTATCTTGCTAACATTGAAAATAAAGGGCAACAGCCGAGTTTGCAAATCTTTTATGAGCTTGTAACACGTTATGATATATCCGTAGACCAATTCTTTTTTCCGAATAAATCCGCGGAAAAAGATACACAACGCAGACAACTTGATACATTGCTTGATAGTATGAGCGAGAAAGGAATACGGGTAGTCACCGCCACAGCAAAAGAGATAGCCGAAGTCGAAGCAGAGGACAGGTGAATGTCCAGAACAGAATTTTAAAATGAGAAGACACATTGTAATCTTTCAAGAAATACAATGTGTCTTCTGTATTTATATAGCTCTATTTCACAATCTTCCAGTTTTCCCCGTTCTTTTCCAGCACAAGGTCAAACTGCGATACCTGTGTTGTCATGGTCTGGTTATCCAGATATTTCACTGCAAGGGAAGCTGTCACCTGATTTCCGTTTCGGTTGTAGACCGGATTCACCAGTTCCGAGAAGATATATTCTTTCCCCACAGGTTTCAGCACGCCCTCATTCACATAATAGGTCAGCTCCTTTGCGGTTGCCGTAGGGTACAGCTTGAAAAAAGTGGTGAGAAATTCGTTGATTTCCTCTGTGGTGATGGAATCCACCGTACCGTCACTTTGTACCGCTTTGGGAGTGTAACCGGATTTTACGGGAACACTGGTAATGGTTGGATTCTGGATAATCGTCAGGTTTCCAGAGCCGTCCACATAGACTGTCACCTGATAGGCGGAACGGACGGTTTTACCGGATTCTCCCTCTGTGATACGCTGTTCCACCGTATAGGTCACTTGATAATGCTGCTCCTTTTCTTCTGTGATTTCCCATATCTGAAAATCGGTCAGGGCAGACGATACGGGGATGTCCTTTCGGACAGTATCTACATTCAGGGCTTGCAGCTCTCCGGTGAGATACCCTTTTAAAGCGTTTGTCCGGTTATCAATGGAAGCGGCGGACTGTTCCCATGAATAGTAGACTTCTGCGAAATTCTCCACAAAATTCTCTATCTTGTGAGTGTCGAGGATTTGTTCCTCAATCACTTTCGTTTCATGGACAGTGTGAATGTCTATCGCCGTGAAATTCTTATAGACGGCAAACAGGAAGCTCACTGCCAGCAGCACCCACAGGGCAATCACAGTTTTTTTGTGGGTATTGACTTTGTAAACTTTCAGTTTCTTTTCTTTCTGCTTTTTCTGGTTTTCCTCTTTTCTAATCTGAATCATATCGGTTCATCCTTTCTTATTGTTTGATTCGTCCGGCTCCGGCAAGGTGCTGTTGCCAGTAGGAGCCTGTCAGGTCTGCGTAACCAATGGGATTTCCGGCATGGTACATCCGGTTATTTCCCACATACAGCCCCACATGGGTGATGTAGGTTCCGGCGTTGTAGGTGGAGTGGAAAAAGACCAAATCCCCTGCTTTTGCTTCGGACAGGGGGATGTGCTGCGTTACATTGTACTGTTCCTGTGCTGTCCGTGGCAGGGCGATTCCTGCCTTGCCATAGCACCACTGCACCAGTCCCGAACAGTCAAAGGAAGTGGAGGGAGAATCACCCCCGTACACATACGTCCATCCCTCATACTTTAAGGCTTCGTCCATGATAGCCTGTACCGTTTCATCATTAAACTGTGCCACGGTCAGGTATTGCGATACCAAGAGGACATAGAACATATTTCCGTAGGAATACCGCCAGCCTCCGTTTTTCTCTACCGCAACAGGGTTGGTGTAGGTGACTTTCTTTCCGCCGGATTTGTCCCTTGCGAAGCTCTCTGCCAGTTCAAAGGTGTATTTTTTTCCGTGTCCTGCCACATAGTCTAGGAAACCGCCGCCGTAGTTGTAGGACTGAATCACACTGTTTAAGTCACAGCCCTTTGTTTCTGCCGCTGCGAGCAGTTCCGAGAAATATTTGCAGCCCTGTTTGATGGATTCCTCTGTACTAAGGGAGTTTGGGGGAAGCCCCAGAGATTCCGAGGACTGCATAACGTCTTCCAGTGTGCCGCCGGATTCCACCTGAATGATGGCGAGCAGCACATTTAAGTATTCCTCTATGCCATATTCCCTTGCATACTTTTCCAGCATAGGTTTATGGGCGAGGACTTCCTGTGATACGCTCACGCCCCCAAAGATAAGATTTCCGCCGCTTCCTCCGTCTTCCTCATCCGAGAAGACAATCACCACCAAAAGGAGCAGGGAGAACATCATCACGAACACGCCGGAACAGGCAAAGAAAAGGTGTCTTAATTTCATGGTTTCTCCCCTTTCTTTTGTTTGGCAGCCGCTTTTACCGTTTTTGTCCACTCCTTTCTGGCGGTGGTACGCCGGATGGTAAAGTTCGATTCTTTTACCGCAGGGGCAGCCCGTTTTCTTTCCGGTATCACAGGAGCCGTATCGTTATGGACAGGTCTTGCCGGACGGGGAGTAGCCTGTGTGATAGTGGGAGCCGTCTTTTGTCTTTCATTTGGCTGGGATAGGGAAGCAGATGGGACTATCTGGCGTTCTGTCCTTACAGGCGGCGTTTGTTCATGGTGGATGGAAGCCGCTTTTACCACCGGAACCGAAGCCTGTTCTGCCACAGTTTCCCCATAAGGAACCTGTCCCCGTTCCCTGATGGATGGGGAAGCAGGCTGCATGGCTGGTTTTCCTGCATGAATGGTATCTGCATGGTTTTGGAAATCTTCCGGCTGCTTTGCAGTAACAGGGCGTTCATGGACAGGAGCCGCTCCTTTGAGTACTTCGGAAGCTGTCTTTTGCTGTTGTTTTGCCTGTTCCAGTTCCGCCCTGCGTTCTGCAATGGTCTGTCTGCGGCTTTCTGCCTGTGCGTTTCGCTGTTCGGCTCTGGCAGTTCGGGTCTGGGTCACGCTGGAAGTAAAATCCCGTACTCCCTCTGATACCTGTGTTTTCCCGTGGTAAAGGGCGTACTTTGCATTGACGGGCAAATCCTTTGCCTGCTCCCGAAGCTGTCCGGCAGTATCGGCTATCTTATCTTTGGTATCTGCCACCGCACCTACCGCAGAGCCAGCCCGTTTCCATGCGGATTCCTTTTCCGGTGCTGCCTGCCCGTCTGGTCTGCTGTGGTCTGCCTGTGTCCGTTTGGAAGAACCGGAGCTGGAAGCAGTTCTCTGGTCTGAGCCAGCCTGTTTTCCTGCGTGGTATGCAGCCGTTCCAGCCCCAAGAGCTGCCACAGAACGTCCTAACTTATGCTGTAAACGGTGCATATGGGCGTGCATGAGCATACGGGGTCTTCGCATGATATGGTTCCCCATGCTTTGGGAATCCCCACTCTGTAAGGAGAACATCCCCATCAAATCCCCCAGCTTGAAATAAATTCCGGCAAAGGTCACTATCTGCAAGAACGCCGTCAGGAAGAACGGATATTCCCCAGACAGGTTGTAGAGCATGGTGGAAATACTGAACGCTACCGTGATAATCAGGGTGATTCCGGCTCTGGTAAGGATGGTATTGAACAGTTTCGTAATGGCACGTTTGGACATCCCCTCAAAAGAGGGAACCATGCTAAGGAGGAAGCTCACAGGCAGGAACATGGCGTAGATGATAAAAAGCACCTGTGAGAAAATCATTATCCCCGTGAGCAGGAATACAAAAACGGAGATACCGATATTGAACATGAACAGGAAGAAGACGGTTCCCAAACGATTGATGGTCTTTGTGATGGTAAGGTTCGTATTTTCCCTGTCTTCGATTTCCTCCACTACGATTTCTTCCCTGTCCTGCCCGTTGTTTTCGTCTGGACTGGTTGAAAGCAGGTTTTCCACACGGTCTGCTCCAATGCTTTCCATATCTGAATTGCCATATTGCAACAGGAGCCACGGTTGCTTGACCTGAATGGAAAACAGGCTGTCCCGTATCAAATCCACGCTGTCTTTTCCTTGACTTTCCGAGTTCGGCAGCACAATCTTTGTGCCAAGGGTCAGGCTGGCATTGCTGATGTCTGCGGAAAATTCATTGATTTTCCCGATATAATCAGGAGCATAAGCGATAAAGGCAGCGGACAGCACGAACACCACCACGAAATTGACAACGGCATGGATGGCTTTTGTGGTTTCCCGTTTGATAAGCCCTGTGTAGGCAACGTAAATCCCCACCACCAGAATGAGAATCAGCAGAAACCCGATATAAAATCCCTCCGAGGACAAGCCGCCTGTGGTAACGCCTGCAAGGGTCTGCATATTTTTCCCAATGGAATCCGCCGTAGAGGAAATGAAGTCCAGCGAGTAGGCTTCCTGAATCAGATACCCCGTGGCGTTGGAAAGATACAGGCTGATTGTCCAGATAAAATTTGTGATGGCATACAGCCCGTACATCACCTGTTTTCCGATACCGTCCAGCCAGTTCCACGGGAGCCAGTCCCATCCGCTGTCCACATAAAAATCAAGCTGGTAGTTGTCCAGAGGATATTTGCTGTATTCGTTGGCAGCGTCCACCGTATCATCCACCAGTCCGGCAGCGTGGGCGGCTGTGCCGAAGACTGCCAGCAGCAGGAGGATGAGCAGGAGTGCCAGAAGCACCCTGCCAATCACTTTTCCTGCCGTCTTCCAAGACAAGCCCTTTTTTGTGTGATGAGGAACTGGGAATTGCGGTCGGTTGGAAGTTCTATGTATCACCATCATTCCACCTCTTTTCTTACGGGCGGTCTGGTATCAAAGGCGTGGAACAGGTCTTCAAAGATAGGATGGAACTGTATCACGCCCACACGCCCGTACAAATCACTGATAAGGCACTGTCCGTTTTCCAAGTCACGGAGCCGCTTCTGGTTGTTTTCATCTTCGGAATCTACCCCGAAAAAGGCGAGGGTCTTCTTGATTTCGTTGATGTCCGTGGAACGGAACGCAAACTTCAAGCCCAGATTGTTTTTCAGCTTTTCATCCAGCAAATCGTCCGTGTTCTGGGTGACAAAGTAAACGCCTGCGTTCATGGCACGTCCGGCACGAACCAGCTTCATAGAGAGGGTCTTGCCCTGTGCCACCTGTAAGAAGCTCCATGCTTCATCCAAATCCACAATCTTAAACACGCTGCGGTCGGTGTGGATGAAGTCGAGGGCAAAGGTGCTGATTACAATGAGCATTGCCACGGAAAGCAGCTCCATTGTGGTGTATTCTTCAAACGAGGTTTCTTTATCTGGCAGCACCAAATCTGCCACCTGAATGATGTTGAGCTGCTTTTCAAGGCTGATGGACTGTGTGACATCCCCATCCGAAAAGAGCAGGTGTGCAAAGTCATAGTCCGTAAAGGATTCGATATGGTCGGCTATGCTGGTGCTGATGGTGGTTCCCTCCGCCCGAAGTTCCTCAATCACCTTGAAAAGCCCCCGTTCCTCACTGTTTGTCACCGCACGGATGGCTTTCCGAAGAACAGGGAACTTTTCCCCGTCACGGCTGGAAATGCCCGTTAAAAAGGTCAAGATGTCGATTGCCAGTGATTCAGAATCCTTTGGGTTTTCCATAATCACATACGGGTCGAGTAAGCCCCTGTTCTGTTCCTCTGAGGTCAGGTTTACGATATTGATTTCATGGGCGATTTCCGGCAGGGTTTCTTTCCAGCGTCCCCGTTCCGCTTTCGGGTCAACAATGAGTGCCTGTGCCCCAAATAATACGGAATAATAGACAATCATGTTGTTGCTGAATGATTTTCCACCGCCGAGGGAGCCGACAAAAGCGGCAGCAAGGGCGTTGGTGACGGAGCCTTTTACCCCTTGACTGGCAAGGGCAGGCTTTAAGTACACGTTTCTTCCCGTATCAAGGCTGTACCCGATATAAATGCCCTCCGGTTCCCCCAACATCTGGGTTGCCCCGAAGCCAAGACCAGCAAGGAAGTCGCTGGTGACATACTGGATGTAATCGTTCAGATACCGTTTGCTGGCAGGGAGAAATTCCCCATGCAGCCCCAGCATATCCCCAAAGGGGCGAACCAGTTTCACGTTCAAATCGTCATAAAAATCTTTCACCTCATTGCAGCGGCGTTTCAGTTCTTCCAAGTCGGGAGCCGTCACACGCACCACATAGGACAGCTTATACATGGATTCCTTGCTCTGGTCTAAGGTGGATTCCAGCTCATTTACGCTGTCTAAAGCGTCCACCACGTTTGTACTGGTTTCACTGTCATTCTGCCATGCGTGGTTGTCCAAATCTTTCAGCTCTTTTTTCTTGTTCCGCACCGTGGAGAGGGCTTTCCGGTTTGTCACAATCTCCACATTCATAGAGGTATCAATGGGAAAGGTGAATTGCTGCTGCTGATAGTAAAAGATTTCCGAGGATGGGAAGTCCAGTTCCCCCACAATGCTGTTGATGGTGAAGTAGGCGGCATAAACCGTCCCGTCTTCCTGTTCGATTTTCAGATACCGCTGGTTTTCCTCTATCAGACAACGGGTGGGTTTGATGAGGTCATAGTATTTCACCAGCGTTTCCTCCTGAAACCGTTTTTTCGGAAGATAATACTCATAATCTTCGTAGGCGGTTCCGGTCTGCCCGTATAAATGTTCAATCAGATAGCCGAAATCGTCCTTATCAAGCCGCCGTACTTTGAAACGGCGTGAGATTTTATTTTCCAGTAGTTTTTCCATCTTCTGAAACCGCCAGATTTCTTCATTGCTCATGGAAACAAAATCCCCCATGAGCTTGTGGTTGACTTCATGGAGGAAGTCGGAAACAGCAGTCTTTGCTTCCCTGCGGAACTGTTTCATGGTGACTTCCTGCTCATTGACAAGCAGCTTAAAGCCGATAAAAAAGCGGTAGTCCACCTGATTTTCCCCTATCATGGAAATCAGGGCTTCGGTCTGTGCGTCAATCTTTGCACAGGCAACGTCCTTTAGCTTGCCTGTCACTTCCTGTTTGGAGCGTTCCTGTGCCGCCCGTATGCTGGATTCCGTGCTGATTTGCAGGGCGTGAATCTTCCCGTCCCTGTTCTGGGCGATAAGCTGCCGGAACGAATCGTGTACCTGATACTTCTGTTCAGGGCTTAAAAAGGAATAGTTGTAGGGAAGCAGCTCATAGTAAGCAAAGCACTCCCCGTCATGGTTGAACACAAGGTTATTTTCGATATACTTAATCGGATATGCCATAAATATCACTCCTTACTGCCGTGATGGGCTGTGCCGGATATTCCTTTTCCAGCTTCACGGGCTTTCCTGCATACGTTAGTTTCGGGCGTACCAGATATGCCAGTACGGATTTCAGGAAGCCGTAAGGCTTCTTCCCGTCAAAGGTCTTCTGGCACATGAACCAAGTGAGGGCAAAGGGTACGCCGAAATATTTTAAAAATGCCCCGTCAATGAACGAAAGAGGAGGAAGGTTCCCCAAGAGTATCACTGCAAGTACCGATACCACGAACCACGCCATCTGTGTGAACGTGATGGGGAATGGCAGCTTAAAATCATTGATGGAATAGAGTACCTTTTCCACCGACCAGATACTGGTATAGCTTCGTATTTTCTTCATGTTGTCCGTCCTTTCTAAAAGATGGGGGCAGCAAAAGAGCCGCCCCTGAATAAAAAATCCGCCTGCATTTCCTGAAAGAGATACAGACGGGTCTACCGTAAGATTTCATATACGCCGTGGTTTGTGACAACAAAGGTTCCCTCCAATTCCATGTCACGCCCATAGGCAGCATAGTCGATATAGTTTTGTAAGTGTGCCGGAAGTTCCCCAAGCTGTCCGCTTTCTTCCAGATAGTAGCGAGCCACATCCGCCATATCATCACAGCCGGAATGGCAGATAATATCGTCTTCATGCTCACAGAGTTCTTCGATACTGCCAAAGTAGGATTGCAGCTCTGATAGTTCCTCCTGAATGTACTCCGGTAAGTCCTCCACCATTTCACACAGGCGGTTGACTTCCTCAATGGGGGTATATTCGTCAATCTCAAAGGGCAGCTCATAATCATGGATGGCGTATTCCTCATATTCATCATTCAAACCGATACGCTCTTTGACTTCCTCAAAGTCCACAGGCGGCGTGAACCATGCCCCCACCAGTTCGCCCTCATTGTATTTTCCTAAGTTGGCAATGTAAATCCGCATTTCTTCCAAGTTCCTCTACCTCCTTTTAGCGGTAATAAAAGATACCATTGTCTGTAAACAGGTAGTTTTCGCTGGTTTCCAGTTCCCGACCAATGGCAGCGTAGTCGATATGGTTCAACAGGTCTGGATGTACTTCTCCAAATAGCTGTACCTCCTGCACCAGATAACGGGTGAGGGATTCCCCGTCCTGCACCGGATAGCAGCGTATCTGGTCTTTGTGGTCGATAAATTCTGTAAAGCTGGAAAACCACCGCTTTTGTATTACATCCATTTCATAATAGAGGGGCGTTCCCTGCATTTCCTGTACCATCCGGCAAAGGGCGTTGATTTCCCAGAGCCTTGTGTTGCCCTCCAATGGAAAGGGCAGCTCATAGTCTTCAATTTCGATTTCTTCCTCACTCTGAACCCCAAGACGTTCCCTGATTTCTTCAAAATCCACAGGGCAGGAAAACCATGCCCCAGGATATTCCTCAAAATCCTCATGGTAAAACCGTGTGGTGTTCAGGATGTAGATTCTCATTTCCTCAATCAGTATCACGTCCTTTCTTAGAAAAAAATGGCAACTAACTTTGTTTGTCAGTTGCCATTTTTCTAATAAAATATTCGCTTTAATTCTTCATCACTATTGATTTTTTTAATTACCCAAGGTTGTAAAAAATAATTGATTTGTGGGTCTAACATACTTACTAAATGAGTTTGTCCGGCAGGGGTTAATATTTGTAAATGTTGAAGTTCTATTACTAATCCATTGTTCATGGGTAATGGCAGGGTGTGAGTTGGTTCACGTAAAAACTCCCGAATGATTGTCACCTGTTCTGGTGTCATATTTTTCAAATATTTAATCTGAGCAGTTCCCAATCTCTTAGAAGCATACTTGTCATAAAAGAAATGAAAAATTTTAGATAGTAATAAAACGATTAGTAAAGCTGTGGAAATCACAAAAACAATGCCTATTGTAAAACCATATTTTTCTCGAAAATTTATAATATAAAACTTTTGGGCTAACTTTTGAGGCAATAATAATAATGTACCACTGGCAATAGATAAAGCTCCTAAAATGTTCGGCGGTAATTTCAAAAAATCAATAAAATCTTTCATACATTTCCTCCACTTTCAATTACTATTAAAGAAATTATACCACCATTCTTAGTTTATCTCAATTATCATACACTATCATATTACATCTTCTTTCTTTTGGGGAGTTACGCTCCCCAAGCCCCTAGTGGACTTCCGCCATGAAGCAATCAGAGCTTGCTCCATAACGGAAGTGTGATATGTTTTTTCTATGCACCGATAATCTTATTGAACAGTTCCAGTAAGATGTCCTTTACACCGTCCGCATTGAAGACCAGACCGACCGCTACAAGGGACACCACCAGAAAGCCGATAAGTTTGGAAAATTCCCTCTTAAATCCGAGGTACAGTCCAATCACCACGATTGCCAGCAGCACAAGGGACTGGGCGTTGGATAAAAACCAGTTGTAAAGATTCTGTCCGAAATTCATAAAAGCTCCTTTCTTTCCTGTAAGAGTTCTTAGCTTCCAAGATTGCCGCCGTTAAAGCACCACCTCCTTTGCAGCGGCGGCTTGCTGCTTCAGGATTTTTTCATGCTTCTCCGTCAGCCTTGCATGGGTGATGATGTCATGGACAATCTGGGTGTGGTTCATCTTATCCAGACGGAGAGCCAGCTTTAAGGTGGGTGCTACTTGATGGGAGAGCCAGTGCAGGGTGCGTTCAAAGGAATAGGGTTCCGGTTTGGTTGTCAGTTTCAGGCTTCCCCTGTGTTCCCCGATAAACCACGCCCATTCCTCACTGATACGCCAGTCAGAACGGGGTTTCGTATCGTCCTTGTCCACGAACCGGACATAGCGGTTGATGATTTGAAAGGCTGTCTGTTCTGGATTGTCATGTTCTAACAGGTCACGGATGGCGTAAAAGGCACGCTCATTTTTCAGCCGGATTTCAAAGCGGTTCTTTACCTCTGCGTCCGCAATGGGAATATCATGCTTCTTGTACTGCTCATAGTCCTTTTCGTAAATGCAGAAGTACACCTCACTTTGGAGGGAACCAATATACAGGGTGTTCCCCATACATTCTTTTTCCCCACGCCGTACCAGTTCGCCGCTGCGGTAGCTTTTGAAGCTGCGGAAGACCGAGATACATTCCTCATTCCGGCACTTCTCTGTCAGATGGGGAATGTTCAGGATTCCCGTTTTGTCATTGATGGCAAGGTCAAGCCGCTTCATTACGCCGTCCTCCATGAGAACATCCATAAAAAATTCATACCAGCTCCGTTCCTGTGCCAGCAGATAACTTTCAAACTGGCGACAGCCTTTTCCTTTCAGTTCCAGCAGAACACCTTTTTCTTCATCGGGAGAAGTATATACGAAAATATCTCCGATGTAGTAGTGTTCTGTATAACTGTAATGCCCGAAGTCCTCATGTATCATGTACTGGATATTGAGCTGTAAGATGTCCTTAATGATGTGTCCAATATCCAGTGTCGGAAACCGTATCCTCACATAATCAAACAGCATGGTAAGCGGTGCTTCTGGATTGAATTTTTCCAGAGCTTCCAAAAGTTTCACTTTCATTTCTTCTGTGACCGCCACCTTGCCGGATTCGATACGGCTTAAATGTTCACGGCTGATTCCAGCCATGACCGCAAGTTTCGTCTGGGATACACCGTACTGCAAACGTTTGTCTGCAAAATCCTGTATCCACTCTGTATCATTCAGTGCGATACCCCCTTTACGAAAAAAATGTGACATTTTTCATCTGATGTCACAGCAATAAAAAAAGCTACCAAACGCTTAATTTTAGCCAAGAATTGGTAACTTTTGTGTATGTTTCCTTGTGATTTGTGCCCCTCTGTTAGATACCGAGGGGCTTGATATATGCTGGCG
>ERZ791654.701-NODE-701-length-16712-cov-2.283544_pt1 | contig 16712 bp, 15 predicted proteins | sample MGYA00509960_ERZ791654 | MGnify/ENA primary metagenome ERZ791654 (study PRJEB30046, sample SAMN00715198) | human gut metagenome | study: EMG produced TPA metagenomics assembly of the A metagenome-wide association study of gut microbiota in type 2... | reverse complement strand
CAGAGACAATTAAAACACGTCTTGAACAGCAGATGGAAAATCTGGATGTTACAGATATTCATTACGATACGAATATAACTACATTCTGGCAGAACAGATGACTAGGAACCTTCTTAATAAGGGCCTTATTTCTGATGATGAATTTAACAAAATTATGCAGAAAAATCAGCGTACATTCTCACCATACTTTTCGAGAATTATTGGGAATATGACTTGATATATGTGCCCTTTAGAGTGATATATATACTATCAATTTGAAAGGAAGGTGAGACTATGAAACGAATAAAAAGATCGATGCATTAGGCGCTAACCGGAAGAAGCTTCGTGTTGCTGCCTATGCAAGAGTATCGACGGACTCGGATGATCAGCTTGTCAGCCTGGAAACACAGAAGAACCACTACGAAAGCTACATCAAGGCAAGACCTGACTGGGATTTTGCAGGCCTCTACTATGATGAGGGAATAAGCGGTACTAAGATGGCAAAACGAGATGGGCTTCTCAAGATGTTGGAAGACTGTGACAAAGGCAAGATTGACTACATCATCGTAAAGTCGATCAGCAGGTTCTCAAGAAATACGGTTGAGAGCATCGAGACAGTTCGAAAGCTCTGTGCGGATGGAATCTACATCTACTTCGAGAAGGAGAACATTGATACCGGCAAGATGGAGAGCGAGCTTCTTCTTTCTATTCTTTCCAGCCTGGCAGAGAGTGAATCACATTCGATCGCAGAGAACAACAGGTGGAGCATACAGAAAAGGTTCCAGAGAACTTACAAAATCAGCTACCCACCATACGGTTACGACAACGTTGATGGCGAGATGGTGATTAACCAGGAACAAGCGGAAGTTGTCCGATGGATCTTTGAAGAGGTTCTCGCAGGCGGCTCCGTTCGAGAGATTGCAAAGTTCCTGAATGAACGAGGCGTACAGAGCAAACGAAAGGAAACCTGGACTGGCGGAACCATTCTCGGGATGATCAAGAATGAGAAATACTGCGGGGATGCACTTTTCCAGAAGACTTACACCGACGACAGGTTCAACCGCTATAAGAACTACGGTGAGAGAACACAGTACCTGATGCAGGATCATCACGAAGCTATCGTTACAAGAGAAATGCAAGAAGCAGCGATTGCCCTTATCGCGGTTAATGCCAGTGAGAAGGGAATTGCAGCAGGGGCAACAAAGTATCAAAACCGATATGCATTCTCCGGAAAGATCATCTGCGGTGAGTGTGGTGCTACCTGGAAGCGAATTGTACGAGCGAAGTACGCCGGCTACGCATGCAATACACACATAGACAACAAGGACGCTTGCAGCATGATGGTCATCAAGGAAGAACCGATCAAAGCCGCTTTTGCGACAATGATGAATAAGCTGACTGCAGCACGAAACCAGATTCTGGTTCCTTATTCTGACATGCTTCGAACACTCAAGGATGCCGATACCTACGGACGGCTGAATGAAATTGAAGAACTTCTGGAAAAGAACCAAACCAGGAAGCAGCAAATCACGCAGTTCTTTAGCAAGAGCCTGCTAGATCCTGCGGTGTTTGCGGCGGAGAGTGATAGCCTTGATGAAGAAGCCGCACGGCTGGAAGTAGAACGGAAGTTACTTACACAGCAGTTAAATGGTGGGCATGACCAGAAGAAAGCCTTAGAGAAACTTCTGAAATACACGGCCAAGGGCAGAGCGCTTATGAAGTTTGATGACGGGCTTTTTACAGAGCATGTTGACCATATCATTGTGTTTAGCAGGACGGAGATTGGATTTGCCATGAAATGCGGTCCAGTTTTTAGAGAAAGGATTGATTGATATGAAGCACACACCATATGGATACGACATCGTAGACGGAAAGGTTGTGGTGAATGAGGAGCAGGCAGCACAGGTAAGAAAGATCTGTGAGAACTACCTTGCCGGAATGTCATTCATAGCATCTGCCGCAGATGTCGGACTTACCATGAGTCATTGCAGTGTTAAACGAATGATTCAGAATCCGCGTTACATCGGAGACAGTTTCTACCCGGCAATCATTACATCGGAGACAGCCCGAAAACTAGAGGATGAACGTAAGCGAAGAGAAAAAGTCCTGGGCAGGGATAAGTTAAAGAAAACGGAGATACCGGTAGCGACAATAAAGACCTCATTCCAGATCCCGCTTATAGAAATGAAATACAAGGACCCGATCAGGCAAGCGGAATACGCGTACAGCCTGATACAAAGTGAGGTGAGCGACTAATGGCATTAGCACAGAACATTACCGTGATTCCAGCCCGTAGAAAGGTTGGAACGCAGAAAGCGAATGAGCAGGTTCAGAAGACCAGAGTTGCAGCTTATTGCCGAGTATCCACTGAGTTTGATGAACAGGAATCCAGTTACGAGGTTCAGGTGGCACATTACACTTCATTCATTGAGGGCAAGCCAGATTGGACACTCGCCGGTGTATATGCAGACGATGGTATTTCCGGTACCAACACCTCAAAGCGAGAAGCCTTTAACCGCATGATCGACGATTGCAAAGCAGGCAAGATTGACATGATCATTACGAAGTCTATCAGCCGATTTTCCCGAAACACGGTAGATTGCCTGAAGTATACAAGACAGCTCAAGGAATTAAACATCGCCGTGTTCTTCGAAAAGGAAAACATCAATACGCTGGATGCCAAGGGTGAGGTGCTTATGACAATCATGGCGGCACTTGCCCAGCAGGAGTCAGAGTTCTTATCGGCAAACGTAAGACTCGGTATTCAGTTCCGTAACCAGCAAGGCAAGGTACAGATCAACCATAACTGGTTCCTGGGATACACCAAGGATGAGGTCGGAAAGCTAGTCATTGTTCCGGAAGAGGCAGCGGTGGTCAGACGCATTTACGCAGAATACCTTGAGGGAGCTAGCTTCCTGCAGATCAAGCGTAGCCTGGAAGCGGATGGCATACAGAACGGCGCCAAGCATGACAAATGGTACGAGAGCAACATCAAGCAGATACTTACCAACGAGAAGTACATCGGTGATGCGCTTCTGCAGAAGACTTACACTGTGAGCATCTTGGATAAGAAGCGAGCAACGAATAAGGGAAAACTGCCGAAGTACTATGTTGAAGGTAGCCACGAGGCCATTATAGCTAAGGATATCTTCCTTCGAGTCCAGGCAGAGATAGCCAGAAGAGCAAACATCACGCCGGATGGGAAGAAGAGAATTTATAGCAGCAGGTACGCACTTTCCAGTATCGTGTTCTGTGGTCACTGTGGAGACATCTATCGCAGGATCAAGTGGAACAACCGAGGCTGCAAGTCAACGATATGGCGATGCGTTAGCAGAGTTCTGAAGAAGGACAGTGGAATTGACTGTCCGGCCAGAACGCTGAGAGGAAGACTTGCATGCTGCGGTCCTCACAGCGATTAACGATGCCTGGTCTAGAAAAGCGGATATCATACCAGCTCTGAAGGAGAATATCAAAGCCGTTCTTGATGGCGGAGTTGCGGATGCCATCGCAGAAATCGACGAGAAGATAAAGGAGAAGCAGAAGGAACTCCTCGAAGCCGGACATGATGATGCCTTGATTGATAGCATTGGCGCAGAGATCATCGACCTCAGAGAAGAACATCAGGATTTGATGACTACCGCAGCCAAGCAGCAGGAACTCCAGGAGCGTCTCGAAGATCTCGACAATTTCATAGATGAGCAGACAGAGGCGATTACGGAATACAGCGAAGCACTGGTAAGGCGTCTCATCGAGAAGATAACGGTTTACGACGAGAAGCTGGTGGTCGAGTTTAAGTCAGGTCTTCAGATCGAAGTGGAAGCACAATCAAAGCAAGCGAGGCAGTCGGAAATGATCCGGCTGTCCTTTTTGCCGTGTTTTGATGAAATGTTCATATTCTTGTGGTATAATAAGTTGAACTAATAGTGAAATCTAGTTGAACAGAAAGTGCTGCGGTGGAGAATATGCTTAAAAATAATATTGAAATAGATGTAAAAGTTAAGTGCGTAGAAGAACAGACCACTCAAGCAGAACTCGCTGAGAAGGTAGGCACATCTCCGTCATATGTGAACCGTCTTATCAAGAGTCCAGAAAAGATTGTGAATAAGACATTTGTCCAGATGATGGAACAGCTCGGCTATGACATTGAGCTTACTTACGTGAAAAAGACCAAGTAAAGGAATTGTAGCTATATGAATAATGAGATTAAACTCGACACAAAGCTTGTCGGGGATATAACAGGAGACTTTTATGTTCCTTCTTACCAGCGTGGTTATCGTTGGGGAGAAACAGAAGTAGTTCGTCTGCTCGATGATATTTATTCTACTGAGGGCAAACGCAACTACTGTTTACAGCCGGTTGTAGTAAGAAAAAATGGTGATAGATATGAATTGATTGATGGGCAGCAGCGTCTAACAACTATCTATCTTATATACCGTTTTATGAATGAAGAGAGTTTTGGCTTTATAGATGAGCCGAGATTTACCCTTTCATACGAAACCAGAGAGAAGTCTGAGGAGTTCTTAAAATCAATCGACGAATCCCGCAAGGAAGAAAACATTGATTTCTGGTTCCTTTGTGCTGCTTATGAAAGTATCAAGAAATGGTTTTCTGCAAGGGACAGAAAATCTACTCTGACAAATGTAAATAAGTACTTTGATGAAATCGTAAAAATTATCTGGTATGAGGTTGGAGAAGCTGAGGACGCGATTGGTCTCTTTACACGTTTGAATATTGGTAAGATACCACTTACAAATGCAGAACTGGTAAAAGCTATGTTTCTTAGCAAAGATACTGACGAAGATGTCGATAAGGAAAAACAAGAAGAGATATCTCTTCAGTGGGATAACATGGAGAAGGAGCTCCACAACAATTCTCTGTGGTACTTCTTGACGAATAAAGCAAATGCTGACTATCAGACAAGAATAGATCTCGTGTTGGATCTTATATCAGGAAAGCCAGCTGATAATAGGGAGAAGTATTATACATTCTTTAAATTTGATGAAATGCGTCAGACCAAGTCATTAGACAGCATCTGGCGGAGCATCCAGCAGACGTTCTTAGTGTTGAAGGATTGGCATGGAAACCATGAACTATATCATAAGATTGGTTATCTTATTGCGTCCGGAACACTGACACTTCAGAAGATTTTCGACCTCTCGAAGGATAAGACTAAGGATGATTTTAGGGACTCCCTTGATGGCTATATTCGAGACAGCATAAAAATTAAGGGTAACTACTCAGATTTAAGTTACGAGAAACCATTAGATCAGAAAAAGATTGCCACATTGCTTCTATTATTTAATGTTGAATCAGTCCGAAGAAATGGTGAGCATTCTCAGTGGTTCCCGTTTGATAAATACAAATTTGGCAGAGGTGGCAAAGTAACCTGGAGCCTGGAGCATATTCATGCGCAACAGTCAGAAGGTTTACGAACACAGGAAATGTGGAAAGAGTGGCTCACACTTCATATTCCGTCTGTAAAGTCTGTAAGTGATGATTCTGAAGAATTGATTGAACTCATGAATAGCGCTATTGCTAAGGATAAACTGGAACGTCAGGAGTTTGATGCAATTCAGCAGAGAGTTGTAGACTTACTTTCGGTTAAGGGTAATACAGAGTATTTGCATTCAATTGCTAATATGGCACTGCTGAGTTCGACGGACAATGCTGCGTTGAATAACTCGACGTTTGACGTAAAAAGAAACGAAATTATTAAAATGGACAAGGCTGGTCAGTATATTCCATTCTGTACACGAATGGTGTTCCTGAAATATTACACGCCGTCCGCAGATAATCAGCTCCATTTCTGGGGACACGCAGATAGGGTTGCTTACGTTGATGCAATGAATACAGTGCTGGTAAATTATCTCGAAGAGCCAATCGTTCTAGAAAAGGAGGAAGAATAATATGGCGACTACACTTCACTCCTTTATAGACATTTTTGATACAACATTTGGAGAAGGCCCGGAGGCTGTGCAGCTTAAAAAGATCATCATTCCAATTATCCAAAGAGATTATGCACAGGGCAGAAAAGGATCTGATGTAACTCGCGTAAGAGGTAGATTTCTTGAGTCTTTATATAAGGCAGTAACAGAGAAACCAATTACGCTCGATTTCGTTTATGGCGATATAGATGATGAAGGAAATATGACACCGCTGGATGGCCAGCAGCGCCTTACTACATTATTTTTGCTTCACTGGTATGCAGCAAAAAAAGGTAACATATCGGAAGAGAATTACGAGTTTTTGAAGAAGTTTAGCTATGAGACCAGATACAGTGCGAGATATTTCTGTATTGATCTGGTAGATTATAAACCTGAATTCAAAACAGCAATCTCAAAGGAAATTGTAAACCAGGCATGGTTCCCGCTCGATTGGGAGAATGATCCTACAATTAGCTCAATGCTTGTAATGCTTGATGCAATTGATGACAAATTCAAGGATGTTACTGATCTCTGGGATAAGCTCAAAGAAAACTGCGTTACATTCTACTTCCTTCCTATTAAGGATATGGGACTGACTGATGAACTCTACATAAAAATGAATTCACGTGGTAAGCCACTTACTTTATTTGAGCATTTCAAAGCAGAGCTTGAGCGTGAAATTCGCAGTATAGATGAACAAAGAGCAAATCGTATCATGGGTAAGATTGACCGTGATTGGACAGACCTATTATGGGAATATCGTAATAGCGGCAGTGGTTCTTCTGACGATAATATTATCGATGATGAATTTCTGCGTTACTTCAAGTTTATTTGTGATGTAATTTGCTATCGCCAGAATGAGTCACCACTGGGTAGAAGCAATGATGAGTTTGATCTTTTGCAACAATACTTCTCAGTTAAGTGTCCTGATGCAATTAAGAACATTGAAACAATGGAGAGTTTCTTCGATTGCTGGTGCAATATTCCTGGATATGATTCTCCGACAGACTTCTTGAAGTCCTTCATGGCTAACAAACATGAGAGTGGTAAAATTCTTGTTGAGAACCGATTTAACCTGAATATATTTGAGGATTGCTTACATGCATATTCCGATAAAACCGGCCGTATCAGACAGTTCCCGTTAAATAGAATTGTGCTGTTATATGCAATTACTACATATCTGCAGAACGTTGATAAGGTTACAGAGGCGGATTTCAGAAGAAGAATTCGTATTGTAAATAACCTGATCCGAAATTCTGAGGATGAGGTTTCAGACAGAACAGATAGAAATAGAATGCCAGCTATTTTGGCGGAAGCAGATGCTATCATCATGAATGGTGCTATTGATGATTCAATCGAGAATAACTTTAATGTAAGTCAGCTCTCAGAAGAAAAAGAGAAGATTACATTTATCGATGCCAATCCAGCTATGCAAGAAACCATGTTTGAACTGGAAGATCATTTCTTGCTTAACGGACAGATCAGTATCGTCGGTCTTGAGAACCTTGCATTCACGAAGCGATTTGAATCTCTGTTTAAGTGCAGCCTTGATAGAATTGACTGTGCAATGATGGCATTAGGAGATTATGGACAGGTTGAGAGAAATAAGTGGCGTTACCAGTACGGATCGACATATCAATTTGCATGGGACGGGTTATTCCATAAGAGTGCGAATTCTGGATTTGATAACACAAAGAGTATTCTGATTTCGTTGTTGGATACCAATGAAGAATTCACAAATGAGGTACTTAAGAAGATAGCAGATGATTACTTACAGGAGTGCGAGAGTAACAACCTGTATCCATTCAGATACTACTACATCAAGTATCGTGAATACCGCCCAGGCGCATATGGAAAGATGCATAACAATTCAGCTGCAGCAAATCCATATATGTTCTTGGTTATGCAGACAAGGACTCAGATGTCACAGAACTCATATTATCCTTATTTGAAGGTTGCTTCAGAAGCGCACTTGTCTAAGGACGATATGGGACAGAGGTTGATCTTTGGAGATGAGCATATTATTTGTACAAACAATTCATATTTGAGAAGAAAGAACGTTGGAGATGAGATTGTAGACACCATAGTCATTCCGCAGAATGAGGATGGAATTGATACTGAAGATCGAATCACACTTCTCAAAAACTATATCAAGGCTAATTTAAGCTGAGTAGCTTTACAAGAAGGGACAGTAAATGATATGTTTCCATTAACGTCAAAAATGAACGACAAGTTCCCGTTAACGCAGGACATCAATATTGGTGTCTCGGTGCATGTGGAGAATGTGATTCTTCTTAAGAGATAACATTGAAACATAATTATTACAGCAGTTATTCTGCTTATATTCAGATAGCTGGATTTATGTCTGGCTTTTGAATTTGGGTAGAATGGCTGCTAATTTTTATGAATAAAAAATCGGCATACGCATTGCGAAAAGAGGGCATATATGATATAATAAATATAAATACCGCAATGCGTTATTTGCTTTTATAATGATATGGTAAAACAGATTGACATGCAGAAAAAATTAATGAAGGAAATATGAGATTACATTCATTTTTAGAATTATTTGACTAGAACATTAAAGTTAAGGCGTATCAAGATAATAATATATTAATAGAATCATACATAGGTGATATACCTCAAAAGATACTGAATTTCAGATATGTAAAAAATTGTATGATTGATAACAGTGTATTAATAATATTTACGATAGTTAAGTCACAGGAAGAAATGGATTTGATTGAGGAGAAATGAAGAGGTAGGATAAGTAAAAGATTAATATAATGAGTGGGAGGTTATTTACTATTTGTAAAGAAATTAATATTAATTCAAAGAGTACTGGGAGAAATGTATCTGTAATTCAAGACATTGATGGCAATAATATTGTTCTGATTAACGATATTCGATTTAAGTGTAAGCGTTCAATTAATTGGAAAGAAGTAAGAGAATATCTCAAGAAATATGTTGGTGAAATATATACGATTGTATCAACGGGTGATGTGGTTTATATTGGTTCAGACTTGCCTAAAGAATATACTGGCTCAAAATATACAAATAGTATTAAAGGAACAAATGCTAAAGCAAAGGCAAATGCTGCAACAGGTATTCCTGAACTTATTGAAATTGCTGTGGGAAAGCATTTTAGAGAGAATAATGAAGATAAACATAGAAGAGATGGCAAAAATGGTTGGTATAGATATGATTCGAAATTTGCTCTTCCTGTATATGATGATAATGGTAAAGTGGAAAGGTATAATATATTTCATGCCTCTGTGCTAATAAGGCATTCAAATGATGGAAAAATGTATCTTTATGATATTATAGACATAAAAAAAGAAACGGGCAACTCTCTCGGCGATTAATCGCTTACCAGACAAAAAACCCATTTCCTTTATGAAATGATGATACAATAATCATAGATTAAAGTCAATTGAAAATTTAAATATAAATAAAACGCAAATAAGCCATACAACCGTTCTGCAACTGGAATAAAGAATCAGTTGCAGATCTTTTTTATTATGCTGTTAAATAAATGCATTTTATAAAGTATTATATGTAGAGGCTTCTAAATTAATTGAAAGGGACAGGACGAAATTGGCAGAGGATAAAGGCTTTGAAAAGATAATTGAGCGGAATGGGAAAAGCATTTATAAGATAGCATTTGTCTATATGAAGAACAGGTTTGATGCGGATGATGTGTATCAGGAGGTCTTGTTAAGATACCTTAAGTACAGACCGCATTTTGAGAATTGCGAGCATGAGAAGAATTGGTTTGTGGCGGGTAAGAATTATGTGTGGGAAATTTTTTAAAAAAATTCATGGCAGAGACATAATGTTACGGTTGATGATGATTCATGGTTGCAGATACTTGCAGATAATACGGAATCGCGGGAGATAAGTCAGGACAATGCTGTTATGGACGCACTCATGCAGCTTGATGATGACACCCGACTGATTATGCAGATGTATTATTATGAAGGTTATTCTGTAAAGGAAATATCAATTATGACCCAATTAAAGGAAACATCAGTATATATGCGACTTAGCAGAGGTAGAAAAAAGATGGGACGAATCTTATCTGAACGGTAACAGGAGGTGGAGCGGAAAATGCGAAGAAGAGTGAAGTTTAATAAAGAAATGTATGTTGCGGCACTGGATAAGATAAATGTGCCATCAAATGGCTCATATAAAAAGGATGCACAGCATATAGACAACATTTATAAAGAACGGATAATGAACAATGAAGCTATAGATACAATGGCGGGAGCAGATGTTAATGATTGCATGTATGACAGGCAGATGTTAAAACATGAGAATATGAGAAAGCTTATATTGTCGTTTGTAATGCTTGTACTTGGAATTGTTATGACGGCGGTTTTGGTATTACGTATAGCAGGTAATATTTACCTGAAAAATGCGGGGCAGAAATTTACGCTTGATTATGTAGATGAATCGGAATACTGCAGGCGTACAGATGAAAAGACAGGACTTAACAGCTATGACGGGTACGCTTCTGTTATATGGCACAGTGAAAATGTTTATGACATGGTGATGATTTATGCCAAGACATACGGTGAAGTAAGTCTGTTTTATATGTATTCGAGGAAAGATTATGCAGAGATAAGCAGGCTGAACATTACGGTTAATGATTCGTATGTTGATACACTTATGCAGAAAGGCTTTGAGCCGGCAGAGATTGTGGCTTCCGTTAATGGCGATATATCCGGTAAATATGAATTAAAGCGCGGACAATCAGTTGATATATATTATCTGCCGCAAAAGGGCGAGAGTATTAAGTCACTGAGAGTGCCGGAAAAAATAATAAGATATATTGTTTATACGATTGTTGTTCTTATATATTGTGCGTTCTGGTTAAGGAGAGTGATACGCATTGGCATTGAGGAGAAGAGACAGGACAGATCTTTTGCTGCAGATAATTAGCTTTTATGTGATAGCCACAGGAGCAGGACAGCTTATCTGGAATGGACGGGCATTATCACATATTATCTGTATAAATGTATTGTTTATCCCGCTTATTGTATTTTTGAAAATGACAAGAAAAATGATCAAATCTAATGTATCAGTACTGCTTATGCAGTTTATGGAAATTATTGTATATAGTATGTGCAGTATTGGAATATTAAGCTTTTTTGTGTCAGATTCTTTTAACAGAAATATATATGTATCATCAGCAATCTGTTTTGCATTTGCTGTATATACCACAGATAGAAAATTGAAGAAATCGGACATTAACGACGAACATATTCCAGAGATTATAATTGCTGTTCCTGCGGTTATGTATATATATTCATCATGGCAGGGGATTAACAGCGTGCGGATTATGTGGCTTGCATTATCTGTTGTTACATTTGTCTTGTTTATTAATTACCATTTTGAGGACAGGCTGTGCAAGCTTCTTTTTTCGGATGAATATGATGACGGATTCCCATACAGGCAGGCGGATTTAACGGTATCACTTGTCAAAGACGGTATATGTGTAACTACATTTGTAATTCTGATGATTATACTTGTACCACTGATGAATGTTACGGGGAATCTTAGAACTTATATAAGAAACAGTAATACTGGCATACATGACACATTAATCGAAGATTATGAAATAATAGACGATTCGGTTGATGAGGAAAAGAAAACTGTTCATTATGAAGCATCGGATAATGTTACCGGAGATGAAGAAGTTGTAATTGTTTTGAAGGAGACAGGCAGGGAGAAGATACATTTTAATAAATATGCAAAATATATAGCGGCAGTGGTAATTGTTGTGCTGGCAGTAATTATTGGAATTGAAAGCATTAAGAAGCGGCTGTTTGCACTTAAAGGAAGTTATATTCTTGAACATGATTCATACGAAGATATAATACAGGCTGATAATGAGGAAGAGGCTTACGGACAGCCTGAAACAACACAAGAGAAGGCAGGAGGGGAGGCAGTAATGAATAATGAAATAATTGAAAGAATCCGTCAAAATATAGCAAAGGTTATTGTCGGCAAGGAAAATGTGATTGATTATTATCTGACGGCACTGCTGGCACAGGGACATATTCTGGTGGAAGATGTTCCCGGAACAGGAAAGACTAAATTATCCAAAGCATTTGCAATGAGCATGGGGATGGACTTCTCAAGAATACAGTTTACCGCTGATATGCTGCCTGCTGATATTACAGGACTCAGATTTTATAATTCTAAAGAGGCGGATTTTAGAATCAGAAAAGGTCCGATTTTTTCAAACATTGTTCTTGCAGATGAGATAAACCGTGCAACACCTAAGGCGCAGTCGGCACTGCTTGAATGTATGGAGGAGGGGCAGATTACGATTGACGGCAATTCCTTCGGGTTAGAGAAACCATTTATGGTTGTTGCAACGCAGAACCAGATAGAAACTGCCGGAACTTATGTGCTTCCAGAGGCACAGCTTGACAGATTTATGTTAAAGATTAATATGGGTTATCCGTCACCTGATGATGAAATGGAGATTATTAATAAATATTATAATAGTGACCCCTTAGATGAGCTTGAACCTGTGTGCGCAAGGCAGGATATTATCCGCATGATTAACGAGGCAGGTCTGGTTACGGCAGATGATGAAGTAAGAAGATATATAGTGAAGCTTGTTAATGAAACAAGAAATAACAGCAATATAGCAATCGGGGCAAGTCCGAGGGCAACGCTTGCATTATTGTCTGCTGCCAAAGCAAATGCATATATTAACGGGAAAACTTCATGCAGTATTGATGATGTGAAAAATATAGCAGTTCCGGTACTTGCACACAGAATTAAATTGAAACCAAAGAATCTTACAGGACAGCTTAGCAGTGAAGAGGTGATTAATAATATTGTATGGAATTAATTATCGCAAGTTTTATTGTTTTGGGCTTGTACATGGCAGCAGAGGCTTTGTATGAAAGAAATTGGTATAAAAATGTATATACTGATATCGCATTTGAAAAAGAATATATGAAATATGGAGAGCCGGTTACAATGATAATTGAAGCTGGCAATAACAGCAGAATATATCTGCCGGTTCTGATTATTACATATGAAATATGGCGTAACGGCAGAGTGTTACATTACAGAAAAGAACGGATTTCGCTTAAGAGTAAACAGAAAGTTGTAAGAAAGCATGTTATTATGGATTTGATGAGAGGACTTTATGAAATTAGGAATATAAGAATTATTTCCAAAGGGCTGTTTCTTAAGAATGAGTACCGTGTGGTAAGCGAATGTAAGGCTTGGACAACAGTTTTCCCAAAGGTTGATGATATAAGCATGGATGAAATTCCAGTTGATGTAATTGCAGGAGAGTGCTGCACAGATACAAGATTATTAGAAAATCCGTATTATTTTATGGGCGTGCGTGATTATGATGATAATGATACATTTTCTAAGATAAACTGGAATGCAACGGCTGCGATGGGAAGAATGATGAGCAGCATATATGAGGACAGGAGACTGCATCGGGTACAGCTTGTATGTGAATTTCCTGACAGGTATGTGATGGATTGTGACGCTATTGCAGAGAAGATGATAACAGTAGTATGTTCGATATATAAAAGCCTTATGGAAGCAGGAGAATATGTTTCTATAATATGTAATGCAGCAGACTGCGTAACTCATGAGCCTGTAGTTATTGAAAATGGAACAGATATAGATATTGTTCTTGAAAGTATGGCAAGAATTGATACTGCCAGCACAATAAAAACCACCGCCCTGCAGGAAAAGCAAAGCGGCGAAAAATATTTTATAAATCTCTCAACATATTCAGCTTTTTCATAGCTGGTCTTAATGCAAGATATATGATTGAAGCAACTATAACAGCGATAACTGCATTAACAGATGTGGTTATCGCACCTATTTTAGCAAGTGTTTTGGCAAGGTCCTGAGGCACACCAAGAAGGTATGTCTTATAGAAATATCCGACTACAGGGTCAGCAACAATATTGAATGCCATACCGCATATGCTTGATACAACAGTAGCAACAGTAACATAACTCGCCGCCGATAAGTAAAGCTGCAAGAACGCAGAATACATTACCAAAGTGGAACATAGTTCTTTCTGTTCCAACAGGAATGTCTATCTTTATAAATGTTGCACCAACATAGCAGAGTGCGGCACACAAAGCAGCCTGTGCAATAACCTTTGCGTCTACAGGCTTTCTCTCTTTCTTTGAAAATGTTCTGTATAATCCGGCAATAAGAATAACAATGCCAAGGATTGTTACAAGAAGTGAAAATGCGTATGCTTTATTACCTTTTACTATGTATGTGTTGACACATAACACAATACCGATAACAAGAATAATAGCACCAATTAATGTCTGGATTAAACCTGTTTTTTTGTCTTTCATAATTATCTTTTTCTCCTTTGATTCATATTTTCAGCAAAGAATAGTACAATTAAGGGCTTATTAAAAGTGCCAGTTTGATAATGTTTTATATGGTCAGATTATGTAAGGGATATGTTTACATTTGCAAAAAATGTGTTACAATGAGGAGTACTATGCAGGAGGTAATGCAGTATATGAAGATTATGTTTGCATCTTTAGGTTGTGATAAAAACCTTGTAGATACAGAGAATATGCTTGGAATCCTTAACGATAAGGGCTTTGAGTTTACAGATGATGAAACACAGGCAGATGTTATTGTTGTCAATACATGCTGTTTTATTGGTGATGCCAAGCAGGAGAGTATCAACACGATACTTGAGATGGCACAGCACAAGGAAGATGCTGTGTGTAAGGCGCTTATTGTTACAGGATGCCTTGCTCACAGATATAAGGATGAGATTATCAAAGAGATTCCGGAGGTTGATGCATTTTTAGGAACAACTTCTTATGACAAGATTGCGGAGGTTGTTACTTCAGTGCTTGAAGGTAAGGGCTTTAATGTCGTTGATGATGCCAACAGACTTCCTATTGTTAAAGAAAAGAGAATTATTACTACGCCGGGATATTTTGAGTACCTTAAGATAGCGGAAGGATGCGATAAGCATTGTACATACTGCATAATTCCTAAGGTTCGTGGCAATTTCAGAAGTTATCCTGTTGAGTATCTTGTGGAGCAGGCAAAGCACCTTGTACACAATGGAGCAAAAGAGCTTATACTTGTAGCACAGGAGACAACTCTTTATGGAACAGACCTTTACGGAAAGAAATCACTTCCAATGCTTATACATGAGCTTGCCAAGATTGAAGACCTCAAATGGATAAGAATTCAGTACTGTTATCCGGAAGAGATTAATGATGAGCTTATCGAGGCTATTAAGAATGAGCCTAAAGTCTGTCATTATCTTGATATGCCAATCCAGCATGCAAGTGATAATGTATTAAAGCGCATGGGAAGAAAGACAGATAAGCAGGAGCTTCTTGATATTGTTGCGAAGCTGAGAAAAGAGATTCCGGACATTGCATTAAGAACAACTCTTATTGCCGGCTTCCCGGGAGAGACACAGGCTGACCATGAAGAGGTTATGGAATTTATTGATGAAGTTGAGTTTGACAGACTGGGAGTATTCACTTATTCAAGGGAAGAGGATACTCCGGCTGCAACAATGCCAGATCAGATTGACCAGGATATAATGGATACATGGAGAGACGAGCTTATGGCTCTGCAACAGGAAATATCTATTGACAAGTCAGCACAAATGGTTGGAAAGACTATTGATGTTATGGTTGAAGGCTATATTGCAGAGGACAATACTTATGTCGGACGTTCGTACAAGGATGCACCTAATGTTGATGGAATGGTGTTCTTTGAATGTGACAGGGAACTTATGTCAGGAGATTTCGTATCTGTAAAGATTACCGGTTCAACTGAATATGATTTAATGGGAATAATGGAGGAAAATGTTTAAATGAATTTACCTAACAAACTTACAATTGCAAGAGTTATTATGATACCTTTGTTTCTGATATGTCTGTATCTTAACATTGGATGTGGCAAATATATTGCAGTAGGAATATTTATTCTTGCAAGCTTAACAGACCTTTTAGATGGTAAGATTGCAAGAAAGTATAATCTTGTTACTAACTTCGGAAAATTTATGGATCCACTTGCAGATAAGCTTTTAGTATGCTCTGCACTTATTGCACTTGTTGACCTTAACAGAATTGCAGCATGGATTGTTATTATTATAATTGCAAGAGAATTTATTATTAGCGGATTCAGACTTGTTGCATCGGATAATGGTGTTGTTATAGCTGCAAGCTATTGGGGAAAGTTCAAGACAGCATTTCAGATGATTACAATTATTATGCTTGTTCTTAATCTTAATGTACCATTTATGAATATTATTAATACTGTTCTCATATATATATCATTAGGATTGACAGTGATTTCTCTTATTGATTATATTGCAAAGAATTATAAAGTTTTTCTGGAAGGTTCGGGTAAATAATAATGGTTGATTATCTCAGCTGTCTTGATAAGGCTCTTGTTGAGACATTAAAGAACAAATCCCTGACTATAACTACAGCTGAGTCATGCACAGGCGGCATGGTTGCTTCGTCTATAGTTAATATAAGCGGTGCTTCAGACATTTTTAAAGAGGGCTATATTACATATAGTAATGAGGCGAAGGAACGTATTCTTGGAGTTAAGCATGAGACTCTTGAGAAGTATAAAGCTGTAAGTGCTGAAACTGCTGCCCAGATGGCAGAAGGAGCAGTAAGAATATCTAAGGCAGATATCAGTGTTTCTGTAACAGGTGTTGCAGGACCTTCAAGAGAAGATGACAAGCCTGTTGGACTTGTGTATATTGGATGCTGCTATAAGGGGGAGACACATGAA
>ERZ791654.692-NODE-692-length-16976-cov-6.564742_pt1 | contig 16976 bp, 11 predicted proteins | sample MGYA00509960_ERZ791654 | MGnify/ENA primary metagenome ERZ791654 (study PRJEB30046, sample SAMN00715198) | human gut metagenome | study: EMG produced TPA metagenomics assembly of the A metagenome-wide association study of gut microbiota in type 2... | reverse complement strand
ATCGGAGATTACCAACTTTTTTAGGCACTATTTCTTATCCCGAACTGAGGTAATCTTGTTGACGGTACAGGTGAGCCTCTGATAGGTGCCACTGTAAAAGTGAAAGGTAATGCCAGTGTCGGTGCGGTCACCGACTTAGATGGTAATTTCAGCATCAGTGTTCCTTCTGAGAATTCTATCCTCGTATTTACATACGTAGGTATGAAGACCAAGGAAGTAAAGATTGGTACGAAGAGGGAGTTCAAACTTACTCTTGAAGACGACAACGCCATCGGCGAAGTTGTAGTCGTTGGTTATGGTCAGCAGAAGAAGGCTTCTGTCGTAGGTTCCATCACCCAGACTACTGGTGAGGTTTTGGAGCGTGCAGCTGGTGTCAGCGACGTCGGTTCAGCCTTGACAGGTAACCTCCCAGGAGTTGTTACAATCCAAGGCAATGGTATGCCTGGTGAGGAGGAACCTCAGATTATCATCCGTGGTTCTAGTTCATGGAACAATTCCGACCCTCTCGTTCTCGTTGATGGTATTGAACGTCCTCTGAGCAGCGTGGACATCTCTTCTGTGGAGAGCATCTCTGTACTGAAGGATGCTTCTGCTACTGCAGTCTATGGTGTGAAGGGAGCCAATGGTGTCATCTTGGTTACCACCAAGCGTGGTCAGGAAGGCAAGGCTAAGATTGACATTGGTTTCAATGCTACGTTGAAAGCTCCTTCTAAGTTGCCTAATAAGTACGACTCTTATGATGCGTTGATGCTTCGCAACCAAGTGGTAGAACGTGAACTGGGCATTTATCCTGAAGGTGTTTCATATCTTCGTCCTCAGTCTTTTATAGACAACTATCGAAACCAGACTACGCAGGAGCAGCGTGAACGTTATGCCAATGTGGATTGGCAGGATGCACTTTTCAAAAAGTCTGCTATGTCCTATAATGCGAACGTGAACGTGAGTGGTGGTACAAAATTCGTTAAGTACTTCGCTTCTGCTGATTTCGTGCATGAGGGTGACCTCTTCCGTGAGTATGACAATGGTCGTAACTACAACTCTGGCTATGGATACAATCGTATCAATGTTCGTAGTAACTTGGACTTTGCCATCACAAGTAGCACTACTTTGAAGGTAAATGTGGCTGGTAGCAATGGCGTAAGAAAAGCTCCTTGGAGTAACATGAGCAATAGTGAGTGGCAGATTGGTCAGCAGTGGGCTGGTGCTTATAACATCGCCCCAGATGTGTTCTTGCCACAATATTCTGACGGCTCATGGGGATTCTATCCATCTGCTTCCAATGTAAGTAACTCTGCACAGAATCTTGCTATCGGTGGTACAGCACAGGCTACAACCACTCGTATCAATACAGACTTTACCCTTGAGCAGAAATTGGATTTCATAACCAAAGGCTTAAATTTCCGTGGTACTATCTCTTGGGATAATGTTTTTGTTGAGACAGGACGAGGTATCAATGACTTGAATAATGAAGCCCAGACTAAGTATATTGATCCTGAAACAGGTCAGGTTACTTATGGTAAAGAACTTGAAGGAAATAATAAGTTTGATTGGCAGCAAGGTGTGAACTGGTCAACGGAAGGTGGTTCTGTAGATAATAACCAGACTGTTCGCAACCTCTACTATCAGTTGCAGCTCAACTGGGCTCGCAAGTTTGGACAGCATGATGTATCAGCCATGGGCTTGTTCTCACGTCAGGAGAATGCACGTGGTAGCGTGATGCCAACTTACCGTGAGGACTGGGCGTTCCGTGCTACCTATAGCTATGCAGGTCGTTATAACATCGAGTATAATGGTGCCTATAACGGATCAGAAAAGTTCAGCAAGGACAATCGTTTTGCCTTCTTCAATTCAGGTGCTATCGGATGGACCATCACTGAGGAAAACTTCATGAAATCTCTGCGTGACAATCACATCATCGATATGTTGAAGTTCCGTGCTTCCTATGGTGAGATTGGTGATGACAACATAGGTGACCCATTTGATTCTAGTCGTCGCTGGTTGTATATGAGTCAATGGGCGTATGGCGGCAAGACCACGATGGATCTCGACCATACAGAGAGCATCTATACATGGTATCGACAGAACACTCTTGGAAATGATAATGTGAAATGGGAAACAGTTAAGAAAACCAACTTCGGTATTGATTATGGTTTCTTGGGAGGCTTGATTACTGGTTCTTTGGATTTCTTCTGTGATCGTCGTAATGACATCTTGATTTTCGGCTCCAACCGTTCTGTTCCTTCTTATTTCGGAACGACAGCACCTACTATTAATAAAGGTAAGGTTCGTACCAGTGGTTACGAGTGGGAATTGAAACTTAATAAGGTGTTTGCTAATGGCTTGCGACTCTGGGGTAATTTCAATATGACCCATGCCAAGAATAAGGTGATTTTGAAGGATGATGCCCTCTTTACTCCAAATTATCAAAAGGAGGCAGGATTTGCCATGAATCAGTATCACTCTTATATAGATAAGGGCTTTATCAATAATATTGATGATTTGATAGGTTCTCCGGCGCACGACTCCAATGACAATCACCGCTTGGTTGGTGACTATTACATTGTTGATTTCAATGGTGATGGTGTTGTTGATAGCAGGGACTCGGCTCCTGTAGGTTATAGCAGTAGTCCGCAGAACACCTATAATGCTACTATTGGTTTCGAATGGAAAGGGTTCTCAGCTTTCGCTCAGTTCTATGGAGTAACTAATGTGACCCGTGACGTATCATTGACAAGCTTTGGTAATATGCTTGATAATGTTTATGATACTGGTACTTGGTGGAATAAGAATCAAAGCAATGCAGAATGTATCCTTCCTCGTTGGGGTGCTACTGCTTCAAGTTACACCTATGGTACACAGTTTATGTATGATGGTTCTTACATTCGTTTGAAGAATGTCGAGATTGCTTATACCTGGACCAAGGGTTGGATTAAGGCATTAGGCGTAAACTACCTCAAGGTTTACTTGAATGGTAATAACCTCTGGCTCTGGACTCGTATGCCTGATGACCGTGAGGCAAACCTCGGTGGTGGTGGCTGGTTGGGAGCATACCCTACGGTTCGCCGCTTCAACTTAGGTGTTAAATTCTCATTGTAATTATTAAAAAAAATATTCAGATGAAAAATAAGATAAAGACATTATTGTTGACGGGATGCGTCTCGCTGGCTCTCGGTACTTCGCTGAGTTCTTGTCAAGACTACTTGGACAAGGAGCCAGACTCAACAGTTTCTGCAGACGATGCCTTTGCCAATTTCCGTAATTTCCAAGGTTTCGTTGAGGAAATATACAACTGTATCCCTGATAAAGAGAAATGTAACTATTGTCCTTCATGGAACTGGGGTGATGATGAAATCTTCAATCCTGAGGCTGATAATAGAATGACCCATCAGGTTGATTTAGGTAACTTCCGTGCATGGGAATCTACTGGTAACTGGCTAAAGCGTGATGGTTCTTCTACTTCCACAGATAAGTTCGCACACGGTATTTGGAACCATGCGTGGTATTGCATCAGAAAATGTAATCTCGGTTTACAGAATATCGACAAGTTTGTGACTGGAAGTGCTGAAGAGAAAAAACTGATAGAGGGTCAGCTCTATTTCTTCCGTGCATGGTGGCATGAGGAAATGATGGAGTATTTTGGTGGTATGCCTTATGTGGATACTTATCTCGATGCCAATGCCGAGCAGAGATTGCCACGTCTTTCTTATCAGGAATGCGCTGATAGAGCGGCAGCTGATTTCCGCAAGGCTGCCGATTTGTTGCCTATTAATTGGGATAAGACTTCTGCAGGTGCTGCCACACAAGGTAAGAATGATCTTCGCATCAATAAGATCATGGCTCTTGGTTATCTTGGTAAAACCTATCTTTGGGCTGCTAGTCCTTTGATGAAGAATGGTGCGCAGATTGGTGCCAGCAAGAATGGCAAGACTTATGATTATGATCAGGAATATGCTAAGAAGGCAGCTGAGGCTTTTGGTGAACTGCTCTCTCTTGTGGAAGCTGGTCAGACACAATATGCATTGGCAGAGTTTAAGTACTCAGACATCTACAATCATGAGAAATCTGCTGATGCCAATAGCTGTTTTTCTGATATATTCTATACCAAGAAGCAGAACTGGAAAATGCCTGGAACGGTTGAAGCTATCTTCCGTGGTCCATCTCCTGATTTTAATGGCTCTAACTGGAATACCTCTAAGGTCTTTGGCCCTAAGGTACAGAAAGTAGTTGCTCATGATAATGTCATTCACCAACCTACGGCCAACCTTGTAGAGGCTTATGGAATGGCTAACGGAGAACCAATCTATTTGGTTGAGAATGGTCAGTATGTACTCAATCCAAAGTCTGGTTTCGACCCTGAGCATCCTTTCAAAAATCGTGATCCCCGTTTCTACCACGATATCGTCTTCGATGGTTTTAAGTATTTGAACGGAACACCTGGTCAGTATGCAGATTTACAGTATTGCCAATTATATACGGGTGGTAATATGCGCCCAATAGCAAATGCAAGCCGTACGGGTTATTTCATTCAGAAGTTGGTGCCTCATACTTGTAATGAAGTGGATAAAGATTACGATTGGGGTTCAGCTTTACACTGCTATTTGCCATATATGCGTCTTGCAGACATATACTTGATGTATGCAGAGGCTTGTGCTGCATTCGGTGGTGCTTCTGGCAAGTCTTCAAACTTTGGCAAGACCGCAGAAGATGCAATTAATACACTTCGCGACCGTTGTGGTGCAGGTCATGTTGCTCCAGAATTTGTTGCAGACAACCATAAGTTCATGGATGAGGTCCGTCGTGAGCGTGAGGTAGAACTTTCTTTCGAAGGATTCCGCTTTTGTGACTTGCAGCGTTGGTTGCTTCTGACAGAGGCACCATATAATCAAAAATTCTCACAGGAGTTTGACCGTGTGGAAAGTGCAGACTTCTATACGAAGAATGATCCTAAGGACGCTCGGGTTGCCAATTATCGTAGAAAGTTGATATTGACTCGTAATTTTGGTACCAAGCACTATTGGTTCCCATTGCCAATCAAGGAGACTCAGATCAGTTCAGAGTTTAAACAAAATCCAGGCTGGTAAGGTTTAAAATTATAAATTAGTAATACTAAATGAATAATGATAGTATGAATTCAAGATTCAAATCATATAATTATAAGCTTTTTGTAGCAAGTCTCGTGGCTTTGGCTCCTCTTGGTGCCAATGCCAAGACTGCACAGACAAGCGAATCCGATACAGCCAGTGCCGACAAGGAGATGGTTCAGGTGGCTTACCGAAAGGTAGCCAAGGATGACATCTTGGGCGGTGTGTCTGTAGTCGATGTAGAGAACTTGATGAAGAAGAATTACCATACTTATAGCCTCGACAATATGCAAGGTTATGTAGGTGGTTGGAATGGCAATTCTCTCTGGGGTATGGATGCCGACAACGCTGGTTATCTCGTCTTGGTAGATGGTGTGCCTCGTGAAGCTAACAACGTTCAACCAAGTGAGATTGCACAGATTTCTTTCCTCAAGGGTGCGCAGGCTGTGGTGCTCTATGGTAGCAAGGCTGCCAAGGGTGCTGTAGTCATAACTACCAAGCGTGGTCATAATGATGGCTTGAAGGTCGAGGTGCAGGCTAATGCAGGTTTGAATGTAGCAAAGTCTTATCCTGAGTATCTTAGCAGTGCAGAGTATATGACTCTCTATAACGAGGCTCGTCGTAATGATGGTCTGTCTGAGCTTTATTCTGCTGAGGACATCTATAATCATGGAGCAGGTTTGAACCCTTATCGTTATCCTAATCTCGATTTCTATTCTTCTGATTATCTCAGAAAGATGAACAGCCGTTATGAGGCTACTGCAGAAATCAGCGGTGGTGGTAAGCGAGCTCATTTCTATAGCAATATCAACTATTATCGCCAGGGCGATTATTTCAAGTTTGGTGAGGCTAAGAATAATAATACCCAGCGCTTCAGCGTTCGTGGTAATGTGGATATAGACATTACTGATGATATTAAGGCTTGGGTCAACTCCAGTGCAACCTTCTATGATTCTCATTCTGCAAAGGGTAATTACTGGGAAGCTGCTGCTACTTGGCGTCCTAATTTTCCACAGAATGCAGCTCCTCTTATCTCCACAGATATGATAGCCCCTAATGCTAAGGCTGCTTGGGACTTGATGAGCGTTGCGAAGTTGGTAGATGGCAAATACTTCCTTGCTGGTACTCAGGCAAACTCTTCCAATGTTTTTGCTGATATCTATTCTGCAGGAAGTAGTAAATTTACTAGTCGTCAATTCCAGTTTGATACGGGTATCAATATCAACTTGCACAAGGTGTTGAAGGGCTTGTCTTTCGAGACTCATTTCGCAGTTGACTATGCCACCTCTTATAATACTTCTTTCGATAATAGCTATGCTGTTTATATCCCAACATGGGCTAACATTGATGGCAAGGATATGATTGTCGCATTGAAGAAGGAAGGTGAGGATAAAAAGTCTGGCAACCAGAACATCAGCGGAAGTACAGATAACCAGACCATGTTTTTCTCTGGTCAGTTCAACTACAACAATACTTTCAACAAGGTTCACAATCTGTCGGCAATGTTGATAGCTTCTGGCTTCCAGCAGTCGAAGTCTGGACAGTATCATAAGAACTCTAGTGCCAATCTTGCATTCGATGCTTCTTACAATTATGACCAGAAATATTATGCAGATTTTGGATTAGCTGCCATTCACTCTGCCCAGTTGGCTCCAGGTCATCGTGAGGCTCTCTCACCATCACTTTCTTTGGGTTGGAGACTCAAGAATGAGTCTTTCTTGAAGAATTCCAAGGTGGTAGATGACATGATGATTAGTGTATCAGGTAGTATTATCAATGAGGATATTGATATAGCAAATGGTGACAATCGCTACTATCTCTATCAGAGTATTTGGACTTCTGATTACGGCTATGGATGGTATGATGGATCTAGCGATAAATACACCTATTCAAAAAGAGGTGAGAACAAAGACCTTGATTTTATCAAGCGCAAAGAGTTGTCTCTGAATTTCAAGACATCCCTGTGGCAGAAATTGGTGACATTGGATGCAAGTTTCTTCATCAATTCGATGGAGGGTTATCTCATCTCTTCGCCAACATTCTATCCATCTCATTTGAATACTGGTTATCCAGCGGCTTCGTTTATGCCTGTACTGAATTACAACAATAATCGTAGAGTAGGATTTGATTTCGCAGCCAACTTCAATAAGAAGGTAGGTGATGTGGATCTCTCACTTGGTGTGACTGGTACTTACTATACAACCAAGGCTACCAAACGAGATGAGAACAACGTAGAGCAGTATCAGAACAGACAAGGAAAGGCACTTGATGGCATTTGGGGTTACAAGAGCGCAGGTCTCTTCCAAAGCGAGGAGGAAATCAAAACTTCTCCAGACCAAAGCTATTTTGGTGGAACAGTTAAACCTGGTGACATCAAGTATGTGGATGTAAATGGTGATAATAAAATTGACCAATACGACCAAGTCTTCTTGGGTAAGGGTGGTTGGTACGGAGCACCATTCACGCTTGGTGTCAATCTTACAGCTAAGTGGAAGAACTTTACCTTCTTCGCTCTTGGTACCGGTAACTTCGGTGCTTGGGGAGTCAAGAATAATTCTTATTGGTGGGTAAAGGGCGATAGCAAATATTCTGCTGTAGTTCGTAACCGATGGACAGAGGAAACCAAAGAGACTGCAACCTATCCTCGTTTGACATCTCTTGATGGTAACAACAACTTCCAGACATCAGACTTCTGGATGTACAAGACGGATGCTTTCCGCTTGGCTAAGGTCCAGATAACTTACGACTTGCCTAGTACTTTGTTCCAAAAGACATGGCTTAAGGCGTTGTCGGCATACGTAAGCGGAGCTAACTTGCTTACCATTTCAGGAGAGCGCGAAGTCTTAGAGATGAACGTTGGGTCTGCGCCTCAGACACGCTATTATAATATAGGTGTAAAGGCAACATTCTAATCATTTTAAAATGTAGAAAGAAATGAAAGTAAAAAATATATTTATATTAGCAGCAATGTCGCTTACTTTGGCTTCTTGCTCAGATCTCTTCGAGCCTGCAGATGAAAACAACCGTGGCTTGGATGAGATTTACAATGAGCCAACATACGCTCAGGGACTATTGGGATATGGTTATGCCATGCTTCCTTACAATACGAAAAGTGTTACTGATGTTGCTACAGATGACGCTGTAAGCAATGACTTGACAAATAGCTTTCTCAAGATGGCTACAGGTTCTTGGACTGCTAATAGCGATCCTATGTCTAAATGGACAAATGGTCGTGCTAGTATCCAATATCTCAATATCTTCCTTCAGGAGGTAGATAAGGTAAACTGGGCAAAGGACGAGAATGCCCGTAGGATGTATTGTGATAGCCGTAAAGGTGAAGCTTATGCTTTGAGAGCTCTCAACTTGTATTATCTTTTGATGAATCATGGTGGATGGACAGCCGATGGCAAATTGCTTGGCGTTCCTAATTTGACAGAACCAGAGACTTCTACTGATAATTTCAACAAGCCACGTAATACATTCCAAGAGTGCTTGGATCAAATCTATAGCGATTTGGACGAGGCTGCCAAGCTTCTCCCTCTTGATTACAATGATTTGACTGATGATAACGATGTTCCTGCCAAGTATAAGGAAATCGGAGTAAAGACCGCAGGAGACTACAACCGTGTGTTTGGTTCCATTATGCGTGGTCGTATCAGCGGTCGTATCGCTGAGGCTATTCGCTCACAGGTATCTTTGCTTGCAGCTAGTCCTGCTTTCTCTGAAGGTACAAACGTGGATTATGCTAAGGCTGCTGACGATGCAGCTACCGTTCTTGACCGTATCAATGGTGTGAATGGATTGTCTGCTACAGGTAATAATTGGTTTATGCAAACCAGGGAAATCGATGCGCTTGGCTCAGGTGCTTGTCCTGCTGAAATTCTTTGGCGTGGCAGTCGTACCAATGGTGCTGATGACTGGGATCTTGGTCTGAACCAAGAGTCTGATAATTTCCCTCCGTCTCTTTATGGTAAGGGTAGAATCAACCCAACTCAGAATCTGGTCGATGCATTCCCTGCTGTAAATGGTTATCCTATCACCGATGATCGTTCAGAGTATGATAAGTCGAATCCTTACAGCAATCGAGATCCTCGTCTTGACCTTTATATCATTCATGATGGTAGTACTTATAAGGGAAAGACCATTCATACAGACATTACGACGGCTAATAACAATGATGGTTTGAATAAGATTTCCAATTCTACTCGTACAGGCTATTACATGAAAAAGCTGTTGCGTGAGGATTGTAATCCTGACCCTAATGCAAAGAATGCTCAGTATCATTATCCTGTGTATATTCGCTATACTGAGATATTCCTTGATTACGCTGAGGCTGCCAACGAGGCTTGGGGACCAAAGGGTAAGGGAACTCACAACTACTCAGCTTACGATGTAATCAAGGCAATCCGTGAGCGTGCCGGAATTGGCGAGTTTGGCGAGGATCCATACTTGGATGAGTGCGCTGGTAGCAAAGAGAAAATGCGTGAGTTGATTCGAAACGAGCGTCGTTTGGAACTTTGTTTTGAAAATAAGCGCTTTAGTGACCTTCGCCGTTGGAAAGCTCCTCTAAATGAGGCTGTGCGTGGTATAGAAATCACTTTAGAGGCTGGTGCCCCATTATACAAAGTCATGAAGGTTGAGGATCGCAACTATAAAGATTACATGTATTACGGTCCTATACCACAGAGCGAAATGTTGAAGTGGAGCAACTTGCAGCAGAATAAGGGCTGGGAAGTAAAAAATAACGACTAATATTTAAAATGATGAAAACAATGAAGATAAGCAAATATTTGTCCATGGCTGCATTGGGAATCTTGGCTTTAGGCTTTAACTCTTGTGAGAATGGCAACCAAGAATTTCCTGATTATGAGGGCGGTACTACTGTATATTATCCTTATCAGTATATCGAACGTTCTGTAGTTTTAGGCAATGATGAGAATCGCGATAATACGGATGATAACAATCATGTATTGTATATCGTATCTACAATGGGTGGAGCATATAATGGAAAAAACATCACATTGAATGTAGATGTTGATAATTCATTGTGTGACAATCTGTATTTTGAGGATGGAGTCACTCCTGTAAAGCCAATGCCTAGCAATTATTATACAATTCCTACCAAGACGGTTGCGTATAATGGGAAAATGCAGGGACGTCTTCAGGTTAAGTTGGAGGATGCTTTTTTTGCTGACCCTGATTGTGCAAAGAATACATATGTAATCCCAGTCCGCATCAAGGAAATGGTGGGAGCCGATTCTATTCTTTCGGGTTCTCCTGCCGTTGCAGGTACAACTCCTGTTCGTACTGATGCTTCAGCTTGGTTAATTGCTCCTAAGGATTATATCCTTTATTGCGTTAAGTTTATGAATCCATGGGATGGCTTTTATTTCCGTAGAGGAACTGACAAGATTACAGAGAATGGACAAACTCATGAGGTAAAGCGTGAAGGTGCAACTATTGAAAAGGATGAAGTGAGTCACATTACAACCAAGAGTTTGAAGGAATGTAATTTCGAAGTCTCTGTAAATAAAGCTGACGGCTCTAAGGTCACTTGCAACTTGAAACTTACGTTCGATGATAAGGGTAATTGTACCGTTACTTCTGATACAGAGGGCATGACTGCTTCCGGTACAGGTAAGTTTGTAGAAAAGGGAGCAAAGTTGGCTTGGGGTAACAAGGATCGTGACATCCTGACTCTCAATTACAAGGTTGATTTCGGTTCAGGCATTGTTTTGGAAACATCCGATCAGTTTGTTGCCCAGACTCGTGGTAACACCAATGGTATTGTTCAATTCAGTCCTCAGTATATCAGGAAGTAATATTCTTGATAGATAAGTGTCATTCTAATAATTTGATTATTATGAAATTGAAAAATATTAATTTAGGTTTAGGCTTGATGGCTCTCTTGGCTTTGTCTTCTTGTGCTGATGACAAGTTCTCGGAGTACAGAACTGATATGACCAAGAATTTGAAGGAATATCAGTATCTGAATAACTACGAGCCTTTGAAGAAATACGTGGAAGATATGAAAGCTTCCGGCAAGTGCAATCCCGACTTTAAGTTGGGCATTGCGCTCGAAGCAGCCGAATTCAACAAGCAGGGACTTGTATATTGTCTTGCTGGTAGCAATTTCAATGAGACTGTAGCCGGCAACGCCATGAAGATGGCTTCTTGTGTTGCTGATGATGGTCGCATGAATTTTGATAATGTAAGTGAATATGTTAAGAATGCCACAGATGCAGGTCTTTCGGTTTATGGTCATACCTTGGCTTGGCATGAACAGCAGCCTAACAAGTATCTGAATGGGCTGATTGCTGATAAGGTAATAGAAGTAGACCCTAGTCAGAAAGTTGAGAAGACTGATTATGAACTTGACTGTTCTACTCTTTCATCTTACGATTGGACGGGTTCGCCTGCTTCTGTAAAAACAGAGTGGAATAAAGGTGGTGCTGTGGTCATAACCAATCCAGAGCCGATAGACCCATTTTATGAGCTTCAGTACTGGCTGGTAAATGGCATTCCTCTTAAAACAGGCACTAAATATAAGATTACCTTTCTTTGCAAGGCAGAAGGTGAATCGCCTGCTAATATCCGCTTTAAGTTGGGTAACTGGGGAGCTGGCGCCAAGAATACCTTCAAGATTCCTGTAGGTGGTGATTATAAAGAAGTTTCGTTCGATGTAACTCCTGTCATGGATAGTAATGGTCTCTTCTTCCAGCACGGAGATTTTGCAGGTAAGATTTATTGGAAGTCTATTAAAATCTCTCATTTCGAGGCTCCTTCTGTTGAAATCCCTGTAAGTGTTGGGCATCTTACCTTTGATGATGGTCAGAACCTTGGTGGATGGGGTATGGATAATGCGCCAAAGATTGTAAATGGTGTTTGTGAGGTTGGTAACAACGCAGCCAAGGAAAACCCTTGGAATGCACAGGTTAACTATGAACCAGGTTTCGCTTTCGAGAATGGTAAAACCTATCACTTGAAGATGAAAATCAAGGGTTCTGTAGCTGGTGAATTTGGTGCTGGATTCCAGAATCCTGAAGGATACAAAGGCTGTGGTGACTTCCCTACCATCAACGTTACAACTGATTGGAAAGAAGTTGATGTGACTGCCACATGTAATGGTGACAATGCCTTGCGCCTGCTGCTGAATATCGGTAAATATGCGGGTACCCTCTATATTGATGATTTTGAAGTTTACTACACGAAGTCTTCAAATACCATTCCTCTTACAGATGAGGAAAAGAAGAAAGCACTTACTCCTGTTTTGCAGAATTGGATTTACGGCATGATGGAAGCTACCGAGGGCAAGGTGAAGGCTTGGGATGTTGTAAACGAGGCTATCTCTGGTAAAGATGGTAGCGAATTCTACCCTCTCCAGTCTGCCACACGTGGTACAGTTTCTGCCGATGATGCCAAGAATAATTTCTACTGGCAGGATTACCTGGGTGACATTGATTATGTTCGCATTGCTGTAGCTGCAGCTCGCAAGGGCTTTGCTGATGCTGGTGGAAATCCTGAGGAGTTGAAGCTCTTCATCAATGATTATAACCTTGAAACTGCTTACGACCAGAACAAGAAGCTCAAGAGTCTGATTCATTGGATTGAGGAGTGGGAGAAGGACGGCGTTACCAAGATTGATGGTATTGGCAGTCAGATGCACGTTACTTGCAGCATGGATCCTGCTAAGCAGAAGGAAAATGAGGAAGCTTACGTGAACATGCTCAACCGGATGGTTGCTTCAGGTAAGTTGGTTCGTATCTCTGAGTTGGATATGGGCTTGGAGGTTAAGAAAGACGGCAAAGATATCCTGGTAAATACTACTGATATGACCGAGGAACAGCACAAGGCAATGCGTGCTTACTACGAGTTTATCGTCAAGAAATATCTTGAGATTGTTCCTAAGGAGCAGCAGTGGGGTATCTGCCAGTGGTGTGCTACTGACAGTCCTGCCAATAGTGGTTGGCGTGCTGGTTTGCCAGTAGGCCTTTGGGATTTGGATTATTATCGCAAGCACACCTATGGTGGCTTTGCAGCAGGTCTTGGCGCTCCAGAATATTGGAACAACGCCAAGTAAATACTCTAAAAGACATTAGTTTTAGGTTTATCATACAAAGATTAACCGAAAAAAGATGTTAGTCGTTAAGGTTGGCTGTGTTGTGATGACACGGTCAACCTTTTTGCTTAAAATGGCACGAGAACGCACTTTTTCTCACTTTTTTTTCGAGAAAAAGTGCGTTTTCGTGCCAAAATCTTTAATTTGGCTTCTCAGAGAAGGACGTGATGTATTAGGCTCATCTGTATATTTTTCCTCTGTTTTGACCAAACATTTGGGGAATCTGGAATATTTTGGGCAAAAACATTTGGGGAATCTGGAATATTTGTTTATTTGACTTTTCCTGATTTCCTCTTCAAATAGGTTTGATGGTGTATCATTTACGTTATAATGTTGGCTATCAAACCTATTTGGTACTTCTCACAAAGTATTTGTTATACCACGCAAAGTCTTTTTCAGCCTTTTCTGTTACTTTTGCAAGTGGAAATGAGAAACATTTCTCGTTCCACGAATGAACAATTATTATCAATAAACTTAAAATTAAAAGCTTATGAAAAAGATTTTTACTTTGATTGCTGCTGCCTTGATGGCAGTTAACGTGAGTGCAGCTAACAAGGTGCTGAAGATTACTGGCACCGCTGACAAGGTTAATCCTTGGGACAGCCAGTGTTATATCAACCTTAAGAATCTAGAGAAGGGCAAGGCTTATGTCGTGAAGTTTGATGTGTACACTACAGCTGGTACCGAATTCAAAATCGGAACAGAGGCTATTGACGAGACTCAGACAGAGCATATGACGGAGTGGAATGCTTCTGCAGTGTTCAATTATACTGAGGAACTTACCTTGACTAATCAAAAGTCAGAGGCAGTAATAAACTTCCCTGGTAAGACCACGGTTACTTGTCACTCCCACTGTACTGCAAAGTCAGGAATGGAGATAGATCATACAAATGGTAATACCAAAAATTGTAATCCGGAAATTTTGAAGGATTATGAGTATGCAGCTACTGCACTCTTGCTGAATGTAGGAAAGATGCCTAAGGATGCAGTCATCTATATTGGTAGCATTAAGGTGTATGATGCAGATGGCAACCTCCTTTCAACAGAGGATTTTGATAATGCAACAGTTGGTGAGTATGATGCTACTAAGACTATTCACTATCCAGCTTGGCAGAATGCTGCTACATTTGAAATTGTAGAAGAGCCTACTACAGGCATTTCTAATATTGAGAGTACAAATGTAGCTAAGGATGGCAAGTGCTTCAACCTCGCTGGTCAGCAGGTAGGTAAGAACTATAAGGGCGTTGTCATCAAGAATGGTAAAAAGATGGTTATCAAGTAATAGATGAGACGTTTTACAATGCTCGCATCTCTCCTCATGGTATGAACCAGGACCCTGGGTTTCAGCAGAATCAGACGCAATGGAATGCGCTGGCTGATACCGAGGGTTTTATTGTTACCTATCCGCTGGGTAATAACAGAATGTGGGATACCAGCGGTATGGGTGATGTGAAGTTTGTGGAGGCTGTCTATCGGTAAGCAGCCTAGAGCTAACCGCAAGGTGCCTATCATGCATATTCACGGAACCGGTGATGATGTGTTCAAATATACGGGCGATCCTTCTCACATGGCTGGCGGTTATCCTAGCATTGAGGAATATGTAAAGAAGTGGGCTGCCTACGAAGGTTGCGATGCAAGCAACCCGCAGGTAATCCGTCCTTATCCTGCCGGCAGAAAAACTGCAAATGATACCCGTACTATATATAATAATGTGAACGATGATGTAGAAGTGAACCTTATCTCTATCGACGGCAAGGGACATTGGCATTCTAATGAACCTAACGGGGTAAATTCTACCCGGGAACTGTGGAACTTTTTCAAGCGTCATCAGCTGAATCAGGCTTCGGTGCCTGTGGAAAACCTTGACTTGGAAGTTTACAGCCCAGTTCCCATTGGATACCTTCCAGTTTGTATTTGGTGGATATACGGGTAATCTCGACATCGACGACTTGGTATTGGTAAAGGATGGCATCACGGAGAACTTGATAGATAACGGTGACTTCTCTAAGAATCATATCCAGGGTTGGAGCGCCAACTGGCAGGGACCAAGCTATTATCTTGCCAATGATGCTTACCAGTCTACTGGCATCACTCTGCCATCGGTAGTAGCCCAGCCTTCCCAACAGGATGATGCTTACTATACGCTTCAGGGCGTACGTGTCAGCCATCCTACAAGTGGAATCTTTATTCACAAGGGTAAAAAAATTGTGATGAAGTAGTTAGGTTTTGTGATAAAATAAAAATAGTTTTATTGTTTAGATGTCCTTTCATCTTTCATCTATCTTCTTGAATTTCAGATAGATGAAAGGTGAAAGGACTTTTTTGTTTCTTATAGGTGCTCTAGCCAATTCTCGGGAGTGATGATCGTTTTATCCTTCACATCGTATGTGTTTAGGAAGGAAGCCGGAAACTGAGTATTTGCTCTCTTTGGATTCCATTTCATTTCGAAGAGAGTAAACTGTCCGTCGCTTTCCTCGATGTAGTCTATCTCTTGCTGTTGGTTGGTTCGCCAGAAATAGCTGTTTACATATCTTCCTTCATACTGGTTAGCTTTTATTCTTTCGCTGATAACGAAGTTCTCCCACAAGGCACCAACATCTTGTCGAAGGGCCAAAGGCGCAAAGTTTTGCAATATGGCATTTCTGATACCATTGTCGTAAAAGTAAAACTTCTTGGCTCGTTTCAGTTCTGTGCACAGGTTTCTGCTAAAACCATTTAGCTTGAAGATGATATAGCATTTTTCTAGCAAGTCTACATATTTTTCCACGGTTTTGCTGTCCGTACCTACTGTCTGTGCCAGCTCGTTGTATGAAACTTCGCTAGTAACTTGCAGTGCTAAAGCAGTGAGTAGCTTGCTAAGCAATGCAGGTCGGCGTATGCTCTCTAAGTTGAGCAAGTCCTTATAGAGATAACTATTGGACAGATTGTACAAGATGTCTTTTGCATCTTTTGTATGATTGATGACATCTGGGTATGAGCCATAGATGAGGCGATTCTCTAGTGTTTGTTTTACTGTAAGTAAGCCTTGAGATTCGAGTAATTCACCAGTGGACAATGGAAAGAGATGATACTCAAACTTTCTGCCGGTCAGTGGCTCATTGAGCTTGTTTTGTAATTCAAATGAGCGCAATGAAAGCTCGCTTTCAAATTGCCGAGTGCAGCTAGTCTTCTGCAAAGGTAATGAAAATATTCGCTAATCCAAAAAATAATACTGTTTTTTGGGATTATAATCCGAAAATTCGTACTGATTTTTTGGATTAGGGACATTTTTGAGCTATTTTGGCCTTGTTTATAGGGTGCCATGTAACTTTAGTTTATACCCAATGTTATGGGTTGTGAAGATTCTTCTCACTATTACATACGCCACTTGCAGACATTGACCGAACAGGAGTTAATCCAAGATTCATGGCGATGCCAACTGGCTTGGAGGTTCCTGAGGGAACTGAAGGCAATTACTATCGTCCTCAGCAGGGAGTGGCACAAGGTCAGGTTCGCTCTGTATCCTATTATGCCGCATCTCAGGGTAAATTCCGCAGAGCCATGGTTTATACGCCGGCAGAATAAGCATTTCAAATAGTCAAACTTTTAATCTTTAAAAAAGCAAATTATATCATCTGCAACTACCGGTATTTCTAAGGTAGAGAATCTGAAGGTTGCTCAAGATGGCAAGTGCTTCAACCTCGCTGGTCAGCAGGTAGGTAAGGGTTACAAGAGCATTGTGATCAAGAATGGTAAAAAGATGGTTATCAAGTAATAGATGAGACGTTTTACAATGC
>ERZ791654.678-NODE-678-length-17250-cov-10.182728_pt1 | contig 17250 bp, 10 predicted proteins | sample MGYA00509960_ERZ791654 | MGnify/ENA primary metagenome ERZ791654 (study PRJEB30046, sample SAMN00715198) | human gut metagenome | study: EMG produced TPA metagenomics assembly of the A metagenome-wide association study of gut microbiota in type 2... | reverse complement strand
AACAGACGTCTCAGTTAGCTGATGCAGACGTCTCGATAAGCCTACGGATACGGCTCCGTTAGCTTACGCAGTAATATCTGTACCCCGATGCAGTCATATCTGTAACCCGATGCAGTCATATCTGTAACCCGATGCAGTCATATCTGTAACCCAAAGCAGTCATATCTGTAACCCGATGCAGTCATATCAGTAACCCAGCGCAGTCTTCATATGAACAAATTTTATGTAATAATCTATCATCCATCACGATTTATATGTATTACGCATCTTAATATACTAATATACAGACACTTGAATAGCGTGATAGATACTTCGAAAACGGAAATATCCATCACGCTATCCATCACGATTTGGGGGTATCCCTCACGATTTTCTCACTACACTCTATCAGATACTGCATATCATTGTTGAAAAGCTTGCGATAGATGGCATCAGACCTTAAAGAATTAGATTCGTGTGATTGCCGGCATATGGCAGCAACCACACAAATCAAGATGTTCAAGCCAAATAAACGTGGAAGTATGACTGTTAAAGTAATGAGCTATAGGGTATTAAGACAACACATCTTACGCTTCGGATATGTACGTATAAAACAATGGCAGTATCCAAACTACCAGCCAAATAAGTTTAGTACATTTCATTTCGTTTATATTTAAATAAGTTCATGTTAAGTTCCGCTTGCAAAATAACTATTTTTTTCATGAGACTAAGTGAAAAAAATCGTCCAAAATACCATTAAAATAATAGATTTACGCAAAAAAACTTGGAAGATATTATAAAAAGTCGTATTTTTGCCAAAAGAATTCTATAAAAAGAACAGATTATGAGATTATCAGAAGAACGATATGACAATCCTGCCTATCGAGACATAAAAAAATCGATTGATACTGCAAAGGAAGAAGGCAGAGAAGAAGGTGTTGCCAAAGAAAAGTTGGCCACCGCAAAGCGTCTTCTCGGCATGGGGCTCACACAAGAACAAGTTGCCAAAGGTACAGGTCTTTCTATTAAAGAGATTGAAAAACTTATTTAGGTTTAAAAGAAAACAAAGCCCCCCGATAGCATTGTTACTATCGGGGGCTTTTATATATATCCCCTTGTCTTATCTCTAAAGACCTCAAGGGAAATTGAAATTCAAGATTTACTGCTCTGCAGCCTCATCTGGTTCCATAGGCCAGTATGGATTCTGGTACAATGGAGAGTCTGCATAGGTCTTATGGTCAGGAGCAGTAAGCATAAACTGACGCAAAGGCATTGGCTGCAGGTACTGAGCCATAGACCAGGTCATACCATTGTAAAGCTTATTGGTAGAAACAATCTGGTATGGACGGAAATACTCAGTTAACTTACGAGAAGATACTGTAGCAGTAACAGAACCATCATCAACTAACTGATCTTCTGTATACCATTTTTCCATTGGAGTATTCCAAAGATGGAAGCCCTCAAGCTGATAAGGCTGTTTCATCAACTGATCAAGTGAACGCCAGCGAATCAAATCCATCCAACGAAGACCTTCAGCCATCAACTCAGTACGACGCTCACGACGAATACTATACAAAGTAGGATCAGTCAATGCCTTGCCAGCAGAAAATGCGCCCCAATCATATTGTGTACCAGAACCATCGGTATAACCCTTTAACTCCTGTGCCATATCTGTGGCAGCAATAGTTGTCTGAGGGTCAGCAGCCTCACCAGTAAAGCCAGCAGCCTCACGGATAGCCTTCCAATATGAAATGCTCTTCGCATTTAAATTGTGGTCGAGCATATATTGAGCTTCAATATAGTTGAGCAAAGCCTCTGTGGCACGGAAGGTGATAGATGCAGTATAACCAGCCTGGTTTTCGGCCAAGTTCTGATTAAACGTACCACCCTTTCGAATAGCATAACCAGTAGTATAAGTTACGTCAAATGAGCGAGTAAACACTTGAGGAACTGGCTCGATAGGACGAACCTGCTCAGCAGCAATATTATTATCCTCACCCTGAAGAACGTTCTTCTGACCAGGACGCTTCAAGAAGATAAACAAACGTGGGTCACGATTGCGAACTACTGCATGAGTCGTTGTATCTTCATAAACATATCCATCATGGTGTGCATAAGTAGGCTTACCATCCTTCATCAGAAAGGCATCAATCATACCACGGGTAAAACCAGTATAGGTATTACCACGGTTTACAGCTACCTCAATGTTATCAGTCACACCTTTACCCTTATTATAGGCCTTCCAGAGAAGAACCTCAGGATAGGCAGACATGTCGGTATTACCAAACTTATAGAAATAAGGATTGGTATCAGATAAAGACTGAGGTACGATACCTGTATTCTTATCCAATTTGCCTACATAAGCATCACCTACAATGGCAGCCTCATCAACCGCCTTCTGGAAGAAGTACTTAGCTTCAGCCTCAACGCTACCTGTAGGATACTGATAATTGGCATTATAGTCCTTTGACTTTCCTGGCCATCCCTCACCATTAGGAACGAATGGAGTACCAGCAAAATTGGTCAACCAAGAACCCTCAAACAAGGCTACACGTGATGCAAACAGATGAGCAACTGCAGGAGAGATACGTGTGGTTGCTTCCCAACCATCAGGCTCCATATAGGTTACAGCAGAATCCAGGTCGGCAAGAATGAAACGAGCAACCTCGTTGCGAGGACTACGCTTATTAGCTGCTACAAGGATAGCCTCATTGTCAGGCATGGCCTCTGTCACAATAGGTAAGTCACCGAAGCTCTTGTACAAACTGAAATAGGCATAGGCACGGAAGAAGTGTAACTCACCGATATATTGACGAATCTTATTTTCATTACCCGCAATCAATCCATTCTCATAGTTAGACTGTGCTATATTCAACTGATAGTTGATATCACGAATATTGTTCCAGCTCCATGAAGAGTTGTCGTTACTTGTCTTCCAACTACCTTTCTTATACTTAGAATCGCCATCAGAACCGGTCTGATTATCTGTACCATTATCGTATGCGAATGTACCATAGCCTGCACCACTATGATATGGCAATACAGTCTGATAGAAAGCATTAGCTACAGCTTGAAGCTGAGTAGCGTCCTTGTAATAGTCGGTAGGAGTAATATCTGTAAGAGGCTCTTGCTTCAGGAAATCATTACAAGAAGCCATCAACATACCGCATGCCAACAAAGGAAGTACCTTTAAAGATATATTGAATTTCATATCATTCTAATATTTATAATGTTAAACTTAAACCAAAAGAGAAGGTTGTGTTCAATGGATATCCATTGCCATACCATGTACCAATGGTCTCTGGGTCATACTGCTTGCGGAGAGATGTTCCTGTCCAGAGATTCTCACCCGAGAAGTAAACACGAAGTTTCTCAATAGAAATCTTACGTGTCAAATCCTGTGGCAAGGTATAACCAATCTGAAGATTCTTCAAGCGAATGTAAGAAGCATCCTGCAGATACTTTGTCTGAATCTGCTCATTCTTGGCGCTATAGGCTGCACGTGGCAAGTAAGCGTCCTTGTTTGGCTCCTGGAAGCCATTGACAACAGACCAAGAGTTCTCGTCACGATAATAGTCTTGCAAACCATCCAGGCAGACCTGATACCAACGACCATATTCGAAAGTACCAAAGAAGTAACGTGTACTAGCCCAATACTCACGTTTCATGACTCCCTGGAAGAAACAACGTACATCGAAGCCTTTCCAAGCAGCATTCAAGTCGATACCGAAGAGATAACGTGGTGTGGAATTACCTATCTTCTTAAGATCTCCATGATCTTCCAACGTATTGGCACCCGGGGAAATCTTACCATCATTATTGAGGTCACGATACATGATATCACCAGCACCCCACTTGTTATTGTCAATAGTACTCTGATCAACCTTTGCTATATGAGCATCCATCTCTTCTTGGCTCTTAGCTATACCGATGGTCTCATAACCGTAGATATCACCAATACGCTGTCCCTCAATATAGTTACCCAATGAATGAGAAGGGTTATTAGGATACCTTGTGATAGTAGCATAGGCATCAGAGAGATTGAAGTTGATTCCATACTGCAAACCATTAGACAAGCGGTCGTTCCAACCGATAGTCAACTCCCAACCATTGGTGCGCAAGTCGGTATTGTTAGTAACAGGTACAGCTGTACCCAAGATGCTTGGAAGCTCAGGGGCATTACCTATCATATTTTTTGTCTTACGCACATACCAGTCAAATGATCCATGCAAGCGATCCTTCAAAAATGCAAAGTCAAGACCGACATTAAAACTCTGGATGGTTTCCCATGTCAAATTCTGAGAAACCAGGCCTGGTGCCCAAGCTGTCATCGGTTTCAAACCATCCTGCAGCCATGTACCATTGTTGGCATATACACCAATCGTCTGATAAGTCTGGTAAGTACCAACATTCTGGTTACCCAAGTTACCATAAGATACACGAAGTTTCAACTGACCAATCCAATCATTGATTGGCTGCATGAAGTTCTCTTGTGCAATATTCCAACCTGCAGATACTGATGGGAAGAACTTCCACTGATTTCCCGGGCGGAATCTTGAAGAACCATCATATCGACCATTAACCTCAAAGAGATACTTGCCCTGATAATCATAATTCAAACGACCAAAGAAACCACAAGTTGTCCAACGGCTCATGTTGCCAGACACAGATGGATCCACAGGATTACCATAAGCATCAATACCAGTTGTACCATCAATTTGAGGCTTATTACCAACGATGAGACCAGCTCTATCTGCATATTTGTACTTCATACGCTCATCCTCAGACTGGAAACCAGCCATAATATGGAAGTTATGCTTCTTCTGCAAATTGAACGAATACTCAGAATAGAGTTGGAAATTTGTATAATTTTCCTTATAGTAATCTTCACCTACATAGGTAAAATTATTCTGGTCGTAAGCCTCACCATTCAGATTATACAGATAAGTATGCTGCATATCTGTATGACTCTCATTATGGGATGTACGATAGTTGAAGATAGCATGGGTAACCCAATTCTTGATTGGTTCAATGTCCAAACCTACTTGATGATTATACTCATCATTCTGATAACGATACGTACCACCATTAGTCATGGTATTTACCATCTCATTATAGAGATTACCATTTCTATCATACAAAGGAACACATGGCCACTGTCCACCAAGATATTCATAAACACCCTGACCCAAAGACTGAGGACGATGATAATCCTTGCGAACAAAACGGAGAGAGTAGTTAAACTTCATCCAATTCGTCCACTGTGAAGAAATCTTGGCAGTAGCAGTATATCGGCTACTACCTTCATCAGCAACCTTGATCAAACCATCCTGACCTAAATAGCCAAATGAAGCATAGTAGTTGAGTTTGTCATCACCACCAGTTGCACTTACATTGTGCTCCTGAGAGAATGTATGCTTTTTGTATATTGCATCATAGAAATCGGTAGAGGCATAACCATCGGTAAATCCACTCAACCAATAGCCATTAGCATCCGCATCCAAAGAATAAATCAAATTGCCATTTTTATCCTTACGGGTACCAGCATTAACATATTCGCCCTCTATCCAATCCTTCATACGCTGAACATGGTCTGGTGTAAAAAGCTGACCACCACCAATGTTCGTATTCGCATCATTCTGCATACAAGCAAAATCGACAGAATTCATACTATGCTTCATACGAATTGGGGTACTGAAGCGGAAATTATTGTTGTAGTTTACACTTACCTTGTCACGCTTGCCACCCGTCTTTGTAGTAATCAATATGACACCGAAAGGTGCACGGGAACCATAAATAGATGATGCAGCTGCATCCTTCAATACTGATACGCTGGCAATATCCTGAGGATTGATGGTATTGATATCACCCTCCATACCATCGATCAAGACCAACGGACTTCCGCTGGAACCCTGTCCGATTGTAGTTGTTCCACGTACATTCAAGCTTGGAGTATCATCCAAACTACCTGCAGCCTGGGTAATCTGCAAACCAGCCACCATACCCTGCAGAGCCTGGGTTGCATTACTTACAGGACGGCTATCCAATTCCTCACCCGAAACAGCGGTCACCGCACCCGTAAGGTTTACCTTTTTCTGGGTACCGAAACCTACGACCACCACTTCATTCAGTTTGGTATCGTTAGATTTCAAAACCACTTTTGAAGTTCCGGCAGGAACTACCTGAGTAGCATATCCCAAGTACGAAATAGTCAACTGAGCATTACGCTTTACCTTAATAACATAGTTACCATCAATATCAGTAACCGTACCATTACGGGTTCCTTTTTCCATAATGGTAGCTCCGATGACTGGCTCACCGGCATCGTCAACAACTGTACCCTTTACGGTAATTTCACTCTGCTGAGCTTCCTCTACCTTAGGGTTTGATAAGGTCTCACTTGCTGCTAGAGTAGGTAATGCCCCCCCACATGCAAGGACCAAACACGCGATGGCTTTTACATAAGCTTGACTATGTACAAAGCCTGAAATTTTTTGTGTCTGTCTCATTTTCTATTTTTTGTTAGGTTTATTATTGTTTAAATTTCGATTGCAAAGTAACACAATATTTTGCATATTATGCTACATTATCGTCTAAAAAAGTGAAAATATCGTCCAAATCTGGCGATTTAGACGATATTTTCGTCTTTTAAGCCGATTTTGTTACTCTTAAATGTTGTTTATTCTGAATGATGTCTTTGTTGTCTTTAATGTTTTATTGTTTTGTTGTTTCTATATCTTTTTTATTGTTTCATCGCCTTCTTCAGTTTTCCCACAGCGGCATGAATCATGTCGTGGGTTCCACTTCCGTCGGTCACGTATTTCTGAACCATTCTGCCATAACTGATGGCTTCCTTGAGTTCCTCGCTGGTGTTGTCATCCGGCCAGCCGGCACGGCGAAGCAGACCGGAGAGTTCTCGGAGGTCTTCCATCTCGGCAAGGTTGCCAGGGCGCATCGTGTTGATGGCACGGTTCAGGATGGCAGTAGTACCTTCCAGTTCGTCCTGGGTTACCTTCTTCTTGCCCTTTGCCACCAGTTCCTGTGCCTGAGCCATCACCTTTTGCATGCGCTCATAGCCGAACGGTGCCCATGGAGCATACTCCGGAACCTTCTGAGAGAGGGCATTCCACTTCTCCTGGTCAGCCTTGCGCTCTGCGGCAAGATTCAGGAGAGAATTCAATTCGGTGAAATCTATCTTCACCTTCTTGCTCTTCTTGCTCTTGGCATCGGTCAGGTTGATGCGGTAGTAGTGGGTACTGTTGGCATTGCGGTAATAATCAGGCTGGAATTCCTTGCCATCCAGCTTCAGGGTAAGGAGATTGGCTCCCGCACCTGTTGTCACGCCGTTTGATTCGCCCACGGTGATATTACTCAACCTGGAGTCTATGTTCAGCGTAGCCTGATTCCAGGTCTGTGCGCCTGTACCTGCCATCACCAATGGTCCGTACATCAGGGTTCCTACCCAGGATGTCTTCAGTGGAGTACCGTCCATACTTGCCACATCGCTCGAAAGCTTGTCGGCACCATATTCGATATGCTTGCTGAACGGCATGTCGATTTCCACGACATCGCCCACCTTCCAGTGCTTCTGCTCCAGTTCTACATAGGTGCTAGGCTGATAGCTCTTTGCCACTTCCTTGCCGTTCACCTTGATGGAGAAACCTTGAGTTGCCCAGTATGGCACACGGAGTTTCAGGGTGAAATTACCCTCGCCTTCCGTTATCTTGATGGCTGAATGTTGTGCCGGCCACAGGCAATCCTGCTTGATGGTCACACCCTTCTCCTTCCAGTGGAGGGTGGTTGGCATATAGAGTCCCACCCAGAGGGTATGATCGTTGGCAAAATAAGCCGACTGCTGGTACTTGGTATGGTTTTCAGAACCTGTACCGCCGCAGCAGGTACTCTGAGGAGTCTCGTTGCCGAACGGTTTGGTGGCATTCAGACCTACTGCATACTGATAACAGGTTTGATACTGGTCCGGATTGAGCGAACCGATAATCTGATTATACAGCGTGCGCTCGATATAGTCGAGATACTGCGCATTATCAGGGTTATAACAGTTCAGATCCTTGCTCAACTTGACGAGGTTATACGCACAGCAGGTTTCGTTGATATCCGGATAAGCCTCCGATTCGCCTTCCTGCAGTCCGTTGGTTGCCATACTCAGTATCTGGGTATATGGCTGGCGGAACATCTCTCCATTTCCTACACCACCCATCGCATACATGTATCTGCCCTGCACCAGTCTCCAGAAGTTCTCAGCCAGATTGTAATAGTATGGCTTCTGATTGCTTTTGTAACTGCGCAGCGCTCCGATAATCATCGGAATATGCTGGTTGGCATGGCGGGTGCGGATGTCATCGATGTTCTTGCTCAGCGGATCATAGAACTTAGGCGCATCGAAACAGTTGGCAGCCTCGAGGAGCTTTGCCTTTTCATCCGGATTGGAAACCATCTCGGAAAGTCGGGAGAGCGATTCGCTCATACCTCCCACCTCACCGGCGATGTACATGTCCCACATCTCGTAGCGGTTGCCCGGCTTGGCTCTGCGCTCATCCTGGGTGCCGTCCTGCTTTACGTAAGTGCGGTAGTGCATGCGGTTCCATACCCAGAGTCCCATATCCTTGGCGATGAGGAGAGCCTTATCGCAGATTTCCTTATCATCAAAATAGGTTGCGATGTCTATCAGACCGGCAAGCTGCTTGTGTACGCTGTAATAAGGTGCCCAAACCCAATCGGAGTTGTTGTAAGCACGATACATTTCAATCAGAGCACAATGCTGAGCCGGAATGGCATTGATATAGCCGTAGCCATAAAGTTCAGGGTGCTTCTTATACTCATCAAAAGCAGCCCAGGTGCCCTTCATCTCTCTGAGTTCAGCCTCAGGAGCGAAATCACGAGCCTCCCAATTGCGCTTCAGTTCCTTATTATATACGAAGGTCTTCTCCTGACACTCTCGCAACTCATTCACCATACGGGTGATGTTCTTGCGGAGGATTGCCTTCTGTTCAGGATTAGTTGCCACAGCGTATGCCTGTGCAATTGCCGACATATAGTGGCCTGATCCATGACCCTTGAGCTTGGTGTCTGGCGAATCCCAGCCATCACTCTTGGTATACCCTTCGGTACTGAGTCCGTAGGTATCGCGATAGTTGTAGAGTTGTTGGGTAACATCCCAGGAACAGATCTCACGGAGTGCCTCATCACGGTTGTGGGTGAGTCGGTTGTCACCATCTATGCTCACATCAGCGAGCGAGAAGGTATGAGCCACTTCCTTTCCTGGAGTCTGATAGCCTTCAGCCACCACCTTGATTTGTGCCTTGACAGGATAACCATTGTCGGTAGTCTCATCACCAATCACAAAACCACCTATCTCATATTGGCTCCCGGCAGGATGTTTCTGCGCATCAGCCTCAGCCTGTTCATCAGCAAGCGGAGCGTTAGCCCAGCGCACCTGGCGATACTCTGAATAACCATCAGAATAGGTTACCCATACGAGATTAGGAAGTCGGGGAACTGTGCCCACCGGACAATCCACTGATATTGCCTCCACCTTAGAGATGGTGCGATAAACAGTGGCTGCCGTTGTCATGGATGGCAAACTGGCTACACCTATCAATAATGTAAACTGCTTTAAATCCATATCTTCTAGGTTTATTATTGTTTCATTTATTTTTCTGGCTGCAAAATAACAGAAAAAATCAACGAAGTCCTAAAATTATCGTACATAAAGATGCAACTATCGTCTAACAGGGGGCTTTTGATACGATATTTTCATCATTTTGGACTTTCTTTGCATTACATAAACAATTCTATTCGTAAATTTGCAGCAGAAATAAAAACTTGTGGTAATCCGGTAATACAGGCATTGCCACCAAGCAAACAACAAAACGGACAAAACAACAATAAACCTAGAAAGTTATGGTAAAGAAACTATTCTTCATCGCCACCTTATTATATATAGGGGCAACAGTATCGGCAGAGAACTATCTGGTGAAATCACCAGATGGTAAAATCGTAGCAGAACTCAACACCAACAAGTCTCTCTCTCTCTTCAATTTAAATACAATGGCTCCATTCTTTTACAGGAGTCTTCAATAGGTGTAACGCTGAACGATGGAACGGACATGGGTAAGAATCCGAAGGTAGCAAGTCACAAGCTTAGCAACCATAAGGAAACCATCCATGCGCCATTCTATCGTCAGCAAAACTTTGAAACAGCTTATCAGGAACTGAATCTGAAACTGAAGAATGGTTTCGGCATCATCCTGAGAGCTTACGATGAGGGAGTGGCTTACCGATTCTATACCCAGCGAAAAGGCAAGACCATCATACTGAATGAAACCGCCGCCTACCAGTTTGGCAAGGACAAGAAGGCATGGTTGCCATACACCACGACTCCAGAAAAGCCTTTTGCCATGGCTTTCCAGAATATCTATCACGAAACACGGCTCGATACCGCTAAGCAGGATTTGGCTTTTCTCCCGGCAACCATAGATTGCGGAAAGGCGAAAGTCACTATCCTGGAGAGCGACCTGGAGAAGTATCCGGGCATGTGGCTGAAGGCTAACAGCAGCGAACAGGATCAGGAGAAGGGAATCCTGAGAGCCGCCTTTGCTCCCTACCCTAAGGAGATGGCTTACTACCCTTGGCGACACATGAGCCACGTAAAGAGCACCTGCGATTACATCGCAACCAGCACCGGCAAACGCAATTATCCTTGGCGCATCTTCGCCATCACAGAGCACGATAACCAGATGCCGACAAACAATCTGGTGTACGCTCTGGCTACTCCCAACAAGATAGGCGATACTTCCTGGATCAAACCGGGAAAGGTGGCCTGGGACTGGTGGAACGACTGGAATCTGAAAGGTGTGGATTTCAAGGCGGGCATCAACTTCGATACTTACAAATATTACATAGATTTTGCTCATAATCACGGCTTGGAATACATCATCCTTGATGAAGGATGGTACAACTCGAAAGAGGGAAGCATTCTGAAACCAATAGACGATATCCAGTTGCCTAAGCTCATAGAATATGGTAAGAGCAAGGGCGTGGATATCGTGCTTTGGGCAGTCTTCAACGTGATGGACGAGAATCTGGAAACTATCTGCAAGACCTATGCTGATATGGGCATCAAGGGATTCAAGGTGGATTTTATGGACCGCGACGACCAGACCGCCATCGAAATGGTGGAACGCCTGGCTGCCTGCACAGCCAAGCATCATCTCATCCTCGACCTGCACGGCATCTACAAACCGGTAGGTCTGAACCGCACCTATCCTAACATCCTCAACTACGAGAGTGTTTTCGGTATGGAAGAATGCCGCTGGACAGAGGCTAAGAATGACATGCCACTCTACGACGTCACCTTCCCATACATCCGAATGATGGCAGGACAGGTGGATTTCACACCGGGAGCGATGAGAAACGGAACCCGCGACAACTGGAAGGCTATCTACACCAAACCGATTTCGATGGGAACCCGATGCCACCAGGCTGCCTGCTACATCGTACAGGACAGTCCGTTTACGATGCTCGCCGACACCCCTACCAACTATGAGGCTGATGAGCCATACACCCGATACATTGCTTCATTGCCAGTAGTCTTCGACAAGACCATCGTGCCACAGGGCGAAATCGGAAAGTATATCGTTACCGCCAGGAAGAAGGGCAACGACTGGTATGTAGGCGGTCAGAGCAACTGGGATGAGCGCACGCTCACCCTAAAGTTTGATTTTCTCCCAAATGGAGATTACGAAGCAATCGTATTGAAGGATGGCATCAATGCCAACCACGATGCCGAGGATTACAAGATAGAGGACTCCATTATCAATCAGAAATCGGAAATGAAGATTCATCTTGCTTCTGGCGGAGGATTCGTCATTAAACTCATTAAGAAATAAATATTTAGAAAAGAAGTTCATATGGTTAGTAAAAATATAATTGTAACACTATTCGTAACTGCAGCTGCGGCAGCACCTGAGACAGGTGCTGCCCAGAAAGCTGCTTACAACACTCCGGGAGCAGGCAACCCAATCCTGCCTGGCTATTTTGCCGACCCAACCATCAAGAAGTTTGGTGACACCTATTATATATATGCTACTACCGATGGTAGCGGAGCCGGTTTCGGACCGGCACAGCTCTGGTGCAGCAAGGATTTCAAGAACTGGACCCTGATGCCGATGAACTGGCCGGACAGCCACTGGATCTGGGCACCAGACGTGATGAAGAACGAAGCCGACGGCAAGTATTACTATCTCTACTGCCAGCCTTGCAAGCTCCATCTGGGTGTGGGTGATACACCTCGCGGTCCTTGGAAGAATGTGCTGGGCGAGAGCGAAGCCGTGCTCGTATCGGATAGATTCGTAAAGAATGCCATCACCCTGGATGGCCAGACCTTCCGAGATGATGATGGTTCGGTCTATATGTATTGGGGCACCTGGGGCATCTACAAGGGCTTCGGTTGCGGAGCAGGTAAGCTGAATCCTGACATGAAATCATTCAGCGAAACCAAGCTCATCCCGAACACCGAGGTTACTCACTTTTTCGAAGCTCCTTTCGTCTTCAAGCGCAACGGCATCTACTACTTCCTCTACTCCTGCGAGCATTGCGAGGATGCCAGCTACCGCGTAGATTACGCCACAGCCAAGAGTCCGCTCGGTCCTTACACCTACCACGGCACTATCCTCAAGACCAATGCCGACGGAAGCGTTCACGGTCCGGGACACAACAGCGTGCTGCAGGAAGGCGACAACTACTACATCGTATATCATCGCCACGACAATCCGCATTCCAACCGTGGATTCCATCGTCAGGTGGCAATCGATAAACTCGAATTCAATGCAGACGGTACCATCAAGGAGGTCATTCCAACCCACGAAGGTCTCGATCTAAAACCGGAGATGAAGGTGGCTAAGAACCTCGCCTTCGGTGCCAAGGTTACAGCTTCCTCTTATTACGACAACGATTTCCGTCCGGAATATGCGGTTGATGACAACAACGGCACACTCTGGCGCCCTCGCACCACCGGACCAGCCTGGATTCAGATTGACCTGGGCAAGAAGCAGAGCATCAAGAGCATCTGGACTCAGTTTGAATACGGAACACAGTTCTATCAGTATCTCATCGAGACTTCGAATGACGGCAAGCACTGGCAGACCTTCTCCGACAAGCGACAGAACCGTCTGGCTGGTTCGCCGATGGTAGATTTCGGAAATGCCAAGGCACAGTACATCCGTCTCACCTATACCGGCGGACAGAAGAACGGTTTCGGTGGCGCCATCTGGAACATCAAGGTTTACGGTTCTGTAGAAGATTCAGCCCCACAGCAGTGGCTCGGTCTGACAGCAGCTGATTTCGATGGCACTAACTGGCATAACAACGAAGGAATGCTCGCCGGCAAGTTCTCACTCCTTCAGGGCACCGCCCTCAGAGAGCGTATGGCTGGCAAAGATGCCATCACCCTGCAACCGGGTGCCCAGCTGGTGATGACTCATCCGCAGCTCAACAAGGCACGCAAGCACACCCTCACCGCCCAGGCTTTCGACAACGGAAGCTGGCATCAGATAGATGAAAACGATCCTCGTCTGAATCTTTCTGAAGGAAAACTGGAAATTAGTTCAGGCGAAAAGCAATTTACCCTCACCAATCTCCGTTATTATAACTGGAAACAGGAGGCGGCAGAAAAGGCTTTCGATGCCCAGAGCAACATCATGCGTGAGGCAGTAGCCGATAAGAACAGTCAGGGACTGGTGGTAGATATCAGCGCTGACTACTACAACGAGGGCGATACTGTGCCTTACATCAAGAACGGCAGTCCGCTGGATGTTCACCTCAAGGGCGAGTTCGAGACGCAACACGATACTGCAGCCATCATCAAGACCATAGAGGGCAAAAAGGCATTCGCCTTTACCGGCAAGGAGAGTTACAGAAGCAACTTCATGCTCCCAGCCACTATCCGCGACAACGCTCCATACACCATCGAGGCATGGATTCTGAATCCGGAGATTGCCGAGAATGAATGCGTTGCCGATTTCACCTCATCTCACGATGAACTGGAGAAGCTGATGCTGGTAAACGGCACCGAACCACGCTGCGGTGTGATGAACCACTACGGATGGTACGAGGATGCCGGCTACAAGGAGATGAAGACCCTGGAAGGAAAGTGGCAGCACGTATATGTCTGCTTCGACGGCAGAATCGAGAGCATCTACATCAACGACAAGCTCATCAGCCAGAAGGATATCCAGCTCCTCGTCAAACCATCGCAGTTTATGCTTCTGGGCAAGAATGCCGAAGAGGCATGGCCTTTCTCGGGTTATCTGCACTCATTGAAACTCTGGGATGAATACATTCCTTACAAAAAACCAAACAAAATAAACTAGCAATACATGAAGAAGATTTTAGTAACATCAGCCTTGGCAGCATTGGCATTGATGCCTGCCTCGGCACAGAAGGTGAACAAGAGCTCGGGTGGTTATCCTATCACTCCAGTGCCTTTCACCTCAGTAAAGGTTTGGAACAATACGTTCTGGGGACAGCGTATCGAAACCTCTCGCAAAATAACCATCCCACTGGCTTTCAGCAAGTGCGAAACAGAGGGAAGATACAAGAACTTTGAGCGCGCTGCACATCCTAGCGAAAAGTATGATGTAGGTAAACTGATGCCGCTGAGCTTCGATGATACCGACCCATACAAAACGATTGAAGGTGCCAGCTACGTGCTCCAGACCTACCCTGACAAGAAACTCAAGGCGTATATCGACAGCGTGCTCGACATCATCGCTCCGGCTCAGGAGGCTGACGGATATCTCTATACCGCCCGTACACAGAACCCGAAGCATCCTCATTTCTGGGCTGGCGACAAGCGCTGGAGCAAGGAAGAGGATCTGAGCCATGAGCTCTACAACCTTGGACACATGGTAGAAGGTGCTGTAGCTCATTGGCAGGCTACTGGTAGCCGCAAGTTCCTAGATATCGCCATCCGCTATGCCGACTGCGTGGTTCGCGAGGTTGGTCCTAACCCAGGACAGGCTTGCGTGGTACCGGGACATCAGATTGCCGAAATGGCGCTCTGCAAGCTCTATCTCGCTACAGGCAACAAGAAATATCTCGACGAGGCTAAGTTCTTCCTCGACTATCGCGGTAAGACAAAAATTCAAACAGAATATTCACAGAGCCACAAACCGGTCTTGGAGCAGGACGAGGCTGTAGGTCATGCCGTACGTGCCACCTATATGTATGCAGGTATGGCAGATGTAGCAGCCCTCACCGGCGATACTGCCTATATCCACGCCATCGACCGCATCTGGGACAACATCGTGAGCAAGAAGCTCTACATCACCGGAGGTATCGGAGCCACCAACAACGGCGAGGCTTTCGGCAAGAACTACGAGTTGCCTAATATGAGTGCCTACTGCGAAACCTGCGCAGCCATCGGCAATGTTTATGTCAACTACCGACTCTTCCTCCTCCATGGCGAGAGCAAGTATTACGATGTATTGGAGCGTACCCTCTACAATGGTCTCATCAGTGGTGTGAGCATGGACGGCGGCGGCTTCTTCTACCCTAACCCATTGGAGAGCATGGGTCAGCATCAGCGACAGGCTTGGTTCGGCTGTGCCTGCTGCCCTAGCAACATCTGCCGCTTCCTGCCATCCCTCCCGGGCTATGTATATGCCGTAAAGGATAAGAATGTATATGTCAACCTCTTCCTCAGCAACTCTTCTTCTCTGAAAGTAGCCGGCAAGAAGGTTTCCCTGAGCCAGGATACACAGTACCCTTGGAACGGAGATATCGCTATCAAGGTGGATGACAACAAGGCTGGTCAGTTTGGCATGAAGATCCGCATCCCTGGATGGGTGAAGGGTCAGCCTGTACCATCAGACCTTTACTACTACAGCGACGGCAAGCGACTGGGCTATACCATCACCGTAAACGGCAAGAAAGTAGAGGGTAAGGTGACAGAGGATGGCTATTATACCATCAACCGCAAGTGGAAGAAGGGCGATGTGGTTCGCGTTCACTTCGATATGGAGGCACGCACCGTACGTGCCAACAATAAGGTAGAGGCAGACCGTGGCTGCATCAGCATCGAACGTGGTCCTATTGTATATTGTGCAGAGTGGCCAGACAACCAGGGCTTCGACATCATGAGCATCCTGGAGAACCGCGAACCTCAGTTCGCTGAGGGCAAGCTCTCTTACGATGGCTTCATCGACCCTAAATATAAGAATGTACTGACACTCTACAAGGGCCAGAACATGGAGACCTTGACCGAGAATGTGCAGACTCTCGCCTACGACAAGAGCGGCAAGCTGAGCACCAAGGACCAGACCCTGACCCTCATCCCATACTTCGCCTGGGCTCATCGTGGCAACGGCAACATGAAGGTATGGTTGCCACAGGATGTCAAGGCAGCAAAGCCATCAGCTCCTGCAACTCTCGCAGCACAGGCTAAGGTAGAATTCTCTTCTCCAGTGCCAGCCAAGAGCAGTATTACAGATGGTTTGGTGCCAGCCGATGAGAACGACCGTTCTATCCCATACATCCACTGGTGGCCAAAGAAGAACACCACAGAGTGGATTACCTACACCTTCCCTGAGAGCAAGGAGATCAAGACCAGCACCGTATATTGGTACGACGACCAGCCATGGGGCGGTTGCAAGGTGCCAGACAGCTGGAAGCTCTACTATCAGGACGAGGCAGGCAACTGGAAGGAAGTTCCAGGAGCCAATGCTTATCCATGCAAGCGAGGTGTAGCCTGCATCGTGAATTTCGACCCAGTGAAGACCAAGGCAGTTAAACTCGAGCTGAAGCAGCCAGAAACTCTGTCCTGCGGTTTGTTTGAGTGGAGCGTGAAGTAACAAGATTTATTTTTTAATATTTTTCTTTCAAGAATTGCCATATTGCCATACCAGCCAGTAATCTCTCTGATTACAAAGCTGTTAGGGATATGGCAATTCTTTATTTTTAGGGGTTATCTGCCATATATTGCCAATATGATGATAACATGATTTACTGACGTATTGATTTGTTGTCGTTTATATATGCATGTCATATGATAAAACGTTTTACATGAACCTTTATTGGCATTTTACCAAGTGATAACCTTATCTACGATTTCTTGTTGCTCCAAGCTACTTCTTCGCAGATAGATACGTGTTGTCTCTATGCTTTCATGTCCCATGAGGTCGGCAAGCAAGGCTATATCGTTGAACTTCTCCAAGAAATTCTTGGCATAACGATGGCGGAACGAGTGAGGGT